>Ga0209367_1000948_pt1 | contig 33280 bp, 27 predicted proteins | sample WorMetLIZISLAND2_FD_187412 | JGI IMG/M metagenome (GOLD analysis project Ga0209367, IMG submission 187412) | Marine gutless worms symbiont microbial communities from Max Planck institute for Marine Microbiology, Germany - Olavius geniculatus... ... | reverse complement strand
GGAGAAGGTAAAGGGGGAAACTGCTTCCAGTTCCTAGGGGGGATCATAGGCCCTGCTTTAGGGGATACCATTCTTTTAGCCGCAAATTAAACTGTAGAATGATTACTAACAGCAAACTCATTAATCAAAGCGTCCTACGTTACGTTACGTCGTGCTTACAGCGCGATGTAAACAAAGCAATGGCAGCAACAGCAACGGTAGTGCGAGTAAAGCGACGTTTAGAAGATGATCCTGTCGACAGTTTATTGTTAGTTTGCAAGAAGGTGCGAAGTGATGCGGCAGACATCGGTTGTGCGTCCGTCTCGCAAGATGACTCGGCGGAAGCTGTCAAAAGTGTGTTCAAATTCGCCGGCACCGTCACTGGACCGGTTAGTCCGTCGTGCGAGGGCGCTATGATCGCAACACTTTCTCATTAGAATCTCCACTCTAAGCCTAGTCTTATTTTTAACCTTAGCTTTAAGCCTTGGTCGATATTTTAAACTTCCTGGTTGGGAACTTTTGCGACAGCATTCTTCTGAGTGATAGACTGAACTTGAACTTTGCTAACTAATGCAAATAATGGGCTAATAGACTTATATAAAGCCCTTGTAGAATCTAAAGTGATAGTCTGATCTTTTAAAACTTTGAGATCGTTAGATATTGCACCATTGAACTTTGGTATGTGAACAACTTGACCATGGTTGTTGTTACATGATAATGGAATGGTCAGGAGTCAAAACTGCAACCTCATGATAGTGGGGTTCAACATTCTAACTAGTAGACTATCAAGCCAACTTTTATTTTTGGTGCTATTAACTATTCTTTTTTATCTTCAGAATATGTGCCAACTTTAGTTTGTTGAAGGCTCCAGCACTGTATGGTAGATGTGAGGGTTGACCAGGGATGTGGTCTCGATCGAGATGTCTCGGTCTCGAGACGGTCTCGAGGCGTACTAACGTATTGTCTCGCTTTCATCTCGGACAAAATCCTCAACGTCTCGGGTCTTGTCTCGGTCTCGGAGCAGCATGTCTCGGTCTCAGCCCAGTAGATCTTGTTTCGGGTCTTGGACCATTGCGTCTCGTCGAGGCATTTTGTGCAGGCTCGCACCATGTATACTGTAGGCGCAGTTAGAGCGATACTAACCAGCATGACATTTGTGGCTTAGACATATTCGTTTACAGTGTTTTTACTCTTACATTTACTTACTTATCATAAAGCAGAATTATGTCATGTCAGTCTTTTTTGTCATAAAATGACCTAGTTGCAATGAAGATAAAGTGTATGATGTCAGAATGAATACTATCAGCCAAATGTAGATGATGTATAAGGCTATAATAACTTAATCAGCTGTAGTTTACTAAATTCAGTTGCTTGCAAATTGTGATAAACATAATGGCTCATGTCCACAGCACTGCAATTGCAATTTTTTCTGGTGCAAGACGTTAATTATTCAGTGATAATTGTCAAAATAAAGTGCAAAAACCCACAATATCACAAATAGAAAGTGCTTACCATGGTGCAAGTTAATTAATCCGTAGAATTTTTTTCTTTGTCAATATGTTTCACCATGCGTCACGGTCCTTCACATATGATGAAACACATTGACAATGAAAAAAGGATACGGATTAATTAACTTGCACCATGGTAAGTGCCGAGTTGTCTCGGCGAGCCTCTCGAGTCTCGGGAGCTTCAAGGTCTTGGCCAGCGTCTCGGAAGCTGCAGCGTCTCATCTTGGTCCTGTCTCGGATTTTTAACATCTTGTCTTGGTCTCGGCTCAGAAGGTCTCGTGCACATCCCTGTGGTTGATGCATTGTTTGTTGCAGGATCGTGATAAATCAACATCACATTGTATAAAGCAGCCAGCACGAAGAGGTCACATTGAAGCACGATTCAGACACAGCCAAAGGCCTACTGCGCAGAATAAACGGATACAGAAATCCAGACCAGATGCAAGCAGCGCAAGGTCAGTAATGTTGTGTTGAATAATTTTGAATTGTTGTACGTTATTGCATGTTGACTCAGCCTGGCCATCCCTCTGTGGTGGGAGCAGTGAGAATCAGCAAAAGCTGAGGTGTAAACAGACACACTGTATGATGCGCTAGCCCTTTATCTGTGGTTCGGAATTGTAAATCGATGCCTGGCTTACGGCTAAGCAAAACGAGATCGGTGCCATCATATGTGCTTTATTGTTCATAGAGGTGAGGACTTTATTTTTTATATATGTCGCATGTTTGATTATCTCCGCCAAGGTGAGCGTAGTGAACATTGGAGGAGATTAAGAGATTGGCCATTCTGTCCATCGTTCCTCCTGTGTACACGATGACTAATAATGGCAATGACGTCATTGCACCAACAGTGCAAGCAGCAACGCCGGCTGTTACATTAACCTCTCTCTCCTGCAGTGAAGTGGCACTTCCTTAACTCCCTCCTCTTTCCCTGTGTTTAAATCACTTCACTTGGCGCCTTTTAGTTAACACAATGCTATTGACTGCAGAGTTGATTGAGTCTTATGTTCGGTTATTAATGATGGAGCTAATTAGTGATTTATAGTAGTAAGAAATTGTGCTACTGGCAACTCATTAAAGGAATGCTTTAAATAATGCTAATGAATAATGCACAAACAGAATATGGATATTGTGTAGTATGACTTGGGTGACTATTGATTACAGTGCATGCTAGTTTAGCAAAAAAATTTAAAATTTTGACTTAAATTTCTTTTAATCCTGGTCAAGCTGAAGCTGTGTGTTTGGCTTATTTGGCAATATCTATTATAAATCAATCAGTTAATCAGAAAATTTTACATTGAAAAAATTATGATTAACTGATAATAAATACCATTAATAAATGGCTTAAGTAATAAGAACTACTGCTCGGTCCACTTTAGAGTTAGTTAGAGTATAGTCCAGGAAATGATTGGATAAATAGATGAGCTATTATGTGAACAAAAATTACTTTCTACTTTGGAACAGACGGGGTCAGCTGTGGAAAATGCTGACCGGTGAACCATCTCGGTGTATAACAAACCAACCGGGTCAACTCAGCCTTATATCCCTCCCAGTTAGGTAAATTAAGTGCCAGCCTGTCTGGCTGGGTTTAAGGCAGGGCACGTTCAACTCTGTCAGATGGGAAGTAACGCTGTGTGATTCCTAGTAGCATATGGTGGTAAATTTTTGTGTCAGGGGAATGTGTCTCTTTCCCATCTCATCCTGTTATAAGTAGGCCCCCTCTAATTCAATTAGGTTGTCTGGGGGGAACACTATAGGTCTCTCCGTTGGGACCTAGGTTGAAGCCCCAGCCACAGACATATTTTAGAGAATTTTAGAACTTTAGAAATGGTATTTGATGACATTTATTATTATTATTGTTATTATTATTTTCTATTATTTGGAATGACGGTGTTCCCTTCCAAAAATATTTTGGGAACTATGTCACCCCATGTTCCTCCTTGACTTCACCAGTTGCAATTTCATATTGCAGGTGACACTTTGTAGCTTTGTGATTTATTACTATAAACAGCTTTTAATCTTTGTGCGTGGAAGGTACAAAATCGTGTCAGAGCGACGTGCAGTGAATGCAGCAGAATTGACTGATGATCAGCCGACAGATGTACAGTCTCTGGCATCATACTTATGTGTTTACGATGTCGAAAAATTTTCCGACGATGCTGACTTGACTTTATCGTCGGTGAGTGTCACTTACGTGAGTAATAACAAGGACTAGAGTAATTTGGCAAAATGCAGAATCTTTGTGGAACTGGAAAGTCAACCCAATCCCTCATTTGTATTTGCCACGTGGCAGTATAGGACAGTCCGTTCTGGTGAGCATTCGCAACAGCGGGAGGCTACAGCTGATCGCTTCGCATCGCATGATGATTTTGACCCCCAAAATCTCTTTTTTTGGGGGGGCTAGGAACCCCATCTAAAACAATGTGTCATAGGAACCCACAAGTGTATCTGCTAAATGGCACCTAAATCTGTTGAATGATTTTAGCACAGGGCACAAGTGTGTCAGACAGACAGACAGACAGACATACTTTGTTGCTGATTAACACCAGACAGCTACATTGAAAATGAATGCACATTTTCACTTTTAAAACCCTAGGGATTAGAAATTTTTTAATCAATTTTTATTTTATCTTCTTACGTGTGGCTTAGAAAAAAATAATTGGACTTATCTCTGATCGAGTGTAAGATTAGCAGAAGTGGATGAGAATACAGATAAACTTTTTTTAATCAACGAGCCCTGAACTGACGTATTGTATTGTACGACAACAGCGCATTAATTAACTGATTAATTAATTAATTGTCGTGTGATTATTGTCTCGATTGTATTGCAGCAGAAGCCGGCTCAGTCGTCGGGCAGCAGTGTCATAACATGTAATGACATTCCACTTGTACGACAACATGGCGCGAGTCAGCCCCCCATGGACAAGAGCACTTTGACAATTTCTACCACCACAGCAATGCATCAACAGTCAGAGGACACAGCTGGCATTGACGATGATGATGGCAACTTTGTCTATGATGTCTATCGGACTGACGACGATCAGTTTGACTTTCAGTCGTTGGAACGAGTGCTCGCCGTACAAGCGCTGAGGTAGGTTTTGCACGCATGCAATTATTCAGGTGGCAAAACGAGTATATTGCACATTATTTTGGAGCTGCTACTGATGAAATAATTTTAGTCAGTCAACTTCTAAAAAATGACAGAAATTAATTTCGATTAATTTTTGTATCGATGCTCAAGAAAGACAGCAAAACCTGCCAAATTTAACTACTGGCTGTTGTTGTCTCTTGCAAACTAAAGCGAAGTCAAAAAAGTGATGGTGTGTTTTTTCCATCACACTGCAAACTCACTTATTGATATGTACAGAGTGGGCCAAATAATGACTCAACTTGTTTTTGTCAGAATTTCGTCAATTTTCCACCAAATTTGATGATTTTTGGCACACAGATAGCCAAAATAATAAAATTAGGTGAGGCATGCTCATTGTCCATCTCACCTAAATTAAGTCAGCACACTACCGTGTAAAACGCAGATGCTCCAAATTGTTACACTACATGGTGATTATCAGTATCAGATTGTCACCTTTTCATATCAATTCGACAGAGAGTATCGCATGATTTAATAATTTTGTGGTGTTGAATGTTTTACGCTGAAAATAGCAGACCACAAAATAGCTGACTTGTAAGCTCAAAACACATCTAATCCATGAATGAGTGCTGTGATATTGATCAGTTGATCGTTAATGCTGCTATCAGCCGTGGCATCACGTCTAGGCCATTTTGTACATTTTGGATATAAATTCTGAAAATTTGGAAGCATGTTGTTACACAAACTTATAATTCTGCTAAATAAATCACATTTTAGTTTGTCATGTGCTTAATTAAGTCATTAGAGCTTTTACGGTGACAACAACTAAGCCTTATGCAACAATTTGGAGCATCTGCGTTTTACATGGTTGTGCATTAACATAAATTAGGTGAGGTGGACAGTGAGTATACCTCACATAATTTTTTCGTCTTGGCTATCTGTGTGCCAAAAATTATCATATTTGCTGGAAATTTGACGAAGTTCAGACAAAAGCAAGTTGGGTCGATTTTTTGGCCCACCCTGTACAATGTACATTGAGCTGTGCTGATGGGATGGCTGTTCAAGTTATCATCTGTTTATGTGACGGAGTCTGTTCAAGAGTTAAATGCAGTCTGTAGTGTATCATCTAATGCAGTCTGTCCAAAGAGTTATTTTGCTACGTAGGCTACACAGTGTTTCGGACAAAAACTGTGTTGATGTTATTTTCTGAATACTTTCCTCCGCCAAGGAGGTTATGTTTTTGCCGGTTTTTGTTTGTCTGTCTGTGTGTTAGCAAGATAACTTAAAAAGTTATGGACGGATCTATCTGAAATTTTGAGGGAATGTCGGACATGGCACGCACTACAAGTGATTCAATTTTGGGGGTGATCCGGCAGGAATCCTGGATTCTGGATCACTTTGAAATTTTTGTTACCATTGCGTTAAAGGGGGCATAAGGGAACCGCTGGCAAAGTGAATATGGTGACGCCACCTGGTGAATAACATTGCCTTGGCGGAGGTACCTGTGGGCTATGACTGCTTTCTAGTTGCATGAATCACTGGCTAATTTCGATAATTTTTGGCTCACATCATCACAAGGAAACTTGATGTAATGACTGCAGTTTCACTTCATTCATTCATTCAAAGTTTAATAAAAATAGACAAAATGCTGTTACACAATAAAAACGAGTGAAGCTCAATGAAACGATACGAACAAATGGTCCAAGCTTTCCTTTAATACTGTTGCTGCACTACCTTGTGAAATTTCGCACTGTAGTGTGCAATGCAATTAAGATGACGTGGGCAAGACCATTGTCATTTATTGCATGCTTTCCATGATGTTATTAAAATTGGCTGCTGTTTCAGACATTTGTTCAGAATATTGTACTGGTGCAGTTACTTTTTTTGGAATGTAATGTATTGTACGTGCGATATTGCAGCGATCGAGATGTCTGGTGGTGTGAGGGTGAGTCGTCGTCGGAGGAAGATGAAGCAGCTTACGACGAAGATGACGAAAATGCTGAGAACAACTGGCGCAACGACTACCCCGACGAAGACCCAATGTACTTCGAACGACTTCATTTAGACGACAACTACGCCAGTGATGATGATGGTCTGTAGCAACCATCTGTTTTCTTCTTAGCTGTTGACAGGATCTATGTTACCGTGTTTGGGGTTAATCCACCAGATCTGGGTTATTTTTAATGCCAAGCACAACTGGCGCAACAACTACCCCGATGACGACGCAGTGTACTTCGAACGACATTCCTTAAGCGATAACCAGGCCGGTGATGACGACGTTTGTAGTTACCATGTCTGGGGTTTTTTCCACTAGATTTGGGTTTATGTGAACAACTGGCACATCGATTACTCTGACAGTGATTACTTTCAACAATTTCACTAGCTATGTGACTTTCTTAGCTGTGGACAGGTAGGGTTTGACATTTGACCAGGGCCGGATTAAGGCTTTGAGGGGCCCAGGCCCAAATATTCTGTGGGGCCCCTTTACACATACGGTAGAATTACAATAGCAATCTATCAAAATTATATAAGCATTTTAGCAAGCAGTCACCATTGCAAAAATGGTTGTTTATTTCATCATTTCGCTGTATATTTCATCTTAAATTCAGCTGGGGGCCCTGGGGGAATGCTGTGAGCTTCCCCTTGGGTCTGGGGTGGAGACTTAGCCGAAATCGAATTTGGTGCAGTTTAGCCTTAAAATATGACATCTGCTGGCAACAATTTTGATTATTTTCCTGGGAATCAACTGACCACATTTCGTGCATTTCAGCACGGGGCCCCTAGAAAGTGTGGGGCCCTAGGCCGTGGCTGCGTTGACCTATGCATTAATCTGGCCCTGCATTTGACCCCATCCCATATTTCCCAGGATGTCCCAGATTTACATTGTGCTGTCCTGCATTCCGGCAAGACCTGCCCCGGGATGCGAAATGTTGTGCCAAATGTTTTGCCATCAACAACACCGACAAAAAATTACCACAACTTTTTTACGTTTACAAAGTTACATTTAGTATGAAGCATTGAAGTGGCCTATAAATTGTCACTGTATTGTGCAAATTGCGCATGTAATTCTAAAAATTTTCAGAGGGTGATACCGCAGATGCACTTGCCTCGAGCCCCAGGAGTCTGGCCCAGACCTCATTCCGGATTGCGAAGAGGAAAAAGTGCCAACCCTATATGAACGGGACACAACTCCTTATGTGGTTCTTTAGACCAACCCAGCAAGTCTTGTTGGACTGAATTGGCAATTTTTAATTATGCTAGTTAGACTTTGTTTGCTGAAAATTCCAGTTAATCAGAATTAGAATTGGTGCATGTTCAAACCACTTGCATGATGTTGTATAGAGTTTCGGCAAAAGGTGGTGTATGGCTCTTTATAGGACATCCATCTCAGAGCTACGTAGCGTCACCTACCATATGGGATCACACAGTGTTGCCTGCAACTCAACACGAATGAACGTGCCCTGCCTTAACCGCAGCCAGACAGGCCAGTACTCGATTTACATGTCCAGGAGGGATGAAAAGCTGAGTTGACCTATATGGCAGATTACATACCAAGATAGCTGTTACCCGTCCAAGTACTAACTGGGCCTGGCGTAGAGCAACTTCATTTATTGGACACAACGTGTTACCACTATGCCACCAACCCATGCCTGCATTGAAGCAGTGGCGTAACTACTGACCCTGCAATGCGGGGGCTCCGAGGGTCTAGGCTCTCTAGGGGGCCCAAAATTATGGTGTTAGTTTTTATTCACACACAAAAGCATGAAATTTGATGTCAGCAGATGTGGTTCGTGGGGCGCCAAATGCTCTAAACAAAGGGACAGAAGGAAAGGGGAAATGGACGGAAGGTGAGGACAGGAGGGGATGGAGCGTGAAAATGGAGAAAGAAAGGAGAGGGGGCTCCAGATGATTTTCTTGCAGGGGGGGGGGCGAAATCTGAAGTTATGCCACTGTGTAGAATCTGAAGTGTGATCACGTGACTGCAGTGTTGCGTTGTATTGTGACATTGTGTTCAGCTGGTCAGTACTATGCAGAAGATGACGACTGGTACTAGTCACAACTGGCTCTGATAATGAAGTTGATGTTGAAGTTGAATACTGCAGATGAAAGTAGTCATCACAATCTGCAAAGTGACCGATTCGTTTGTGTTGTTTTTCATGCTGTTTTGCAGTGGTGTTGTGGCCAAGAAGGGGAGGGGGTAGAATGGGGAATTTCCCTGTTCTAAATTTTAAGCTGCCAAAAAATTGTGGAAAAAATCTCTTGTTTGTGGGGAAAATTGTCAAATATGCCAAATTTGGGGCTGAAAACCCCCCGTTTTGGGGAATGCAGCGCCCCAATTTCTACGAGTTTTTCATCAACATTATTGTGTGCTTCATAAAATTGTTTGTTTGCTTACTTATTTAAAAATGAAAATCTGAGCACCCGTACTCTTCCCTGTTGGAAATTTGCAGCTATCTGTTGGAATCCTGACCAAAATTTGGAGTGTCTGTGGGTTCGTAAACGGCAGCTTCCTAGCCCGCCTACTTGTTTTACCCAAGACGTCACCGCTGTTTAGTCAGTTTCGTTCAAGCAGCTTTGTTTGAAACTGCGGCACAGATACAGTGTGTCCAGTTTCACTGTTTGGCTTCAGGCCTCTAGCCAGACGTTTCCAAAGGAGGTTTCGATTCCAGTCCCTTGGCCGAAAGTCACCCTCCATTAATCCAGGTATGGGATTTAGGGCAGTGATGTAAGCTTTTTTCAATTCCAGTGAGGTGGGGGCAAGGCCCCAAGCCACAAAGGCATTTTTCAGCATTTCGAGCTTAAAAGTGCATTTGATGGTGTCGTTTTTGGTTAAGCCTACATTTATGCGTTTTTGATTTCAGCTGTCTGGGGTTTCACTCAAACGCAACAAAACGTCCCTTGGCTGTGGGCCTGTTCATTCAAATAGCTCAGCTTGACTTGTAGCAGTGCTGTGAAGTTATTCAGTTTCGCTGTTAGGTTTGCCGTAATTCAAACTTCAGACATCCGTGTTTTTAATCTCAGCACATTTGTTACACTCAGACCTCTGATGTTTTGTGTTGCATTGAACTATTTCAACCACTGTTATAAAACAAAATATTTTCACTGCATCTTCAGTTCATAATTTTGGAGTGAGAGTAGAAATTTTGCAGCATTTAATTTGATGTTTTTGCATAGGTGTACTTTGCCAGGCAAAATTCGGAGTAACTGGTCATGTGAATATTAAATCACGTGAATACGTTGCTTCATGTATTCCATATTCAGTGCATGTATATAGATTCACCGATTTATTGGTAAATGGTAGTGATGGGTAGGCTGAAATTTCACGTATTCTATTTTTGCAGTTTTAGTCTGTTTGTGAAATGTGCACATTTTGTGCACACTGAGAATTCGTTTTACAACGCCATAACTGAAGTCATAGACTTCATATGTCTGACCTGTAGCGAGTGGTGCTATTTTGCACACTTCAGACTGTGGTGAAGAAGCTCTGAAATCCAAAGGATCATTGAATTTTAAGTTTTCTTTCTATCAAATTCCAGTGAATGGAAAAGTTGTGAAACAAGAACAGTACTTAATACGTATTACGTAAACTGTAGTACAAATTGCTTCCAGGGCTGGATTAAGTTTTGGTGGGCCCTATGCTGATTAGATTTATGGGTGAGGGGGCTTTCCTTTCTCCATCTTCCCCATTCCCTTTGCCTACTCTTCCCTTTTCCCTTTTCTGACTCTGCCCACCTCTAGTCCATCCTGAGTTTGAGGAGTGCTGTAAGCTTTGCCATCGGGTCCGGGCAGAACCAAACAATTTGTGGTCTATTTTGACATAGAAATAGAGTGTTTCTGGTGACACCTATCACGTGTTTTAGGTTCCCATGAAACATGTTAATTTTTTGAAGTGTGAGATTAGCATGGGCAGCAGTTACAGAATCTCATCCGGTGATGATTCAGTGAAAATCACAAGTGCTTGAATCGGAGGCCACCAAAATGGGGAGGGGGCTTGTTACCCCAGTGCTTCATCTGGCACTGACTGCTTTAGCCTGCAGCTCTGTTGGAACTTTTCGATGTAGTTGATATTATTTATAAGGTGCATACAGAGCGATGTAACTGAACTGACACGGTTTAGTTTTTGACGATCTGACCAGTGGGCAAGCCTATCGGTCATTGGTTGATGTTTACCCGAGCAACGTAGGCCACTGACACACTTAGATGGTGCCTACTGTAATGCATTACTGCTTGCCCATTTCGTCAAAAACTAACCACGTCACTCCATGGAGTTCAGTTCAGTTACGTCACTCTGTGACTTTAGCCTGGACATGGTTACCCCAGTTTATTTATATTCCGATGTGTTTGCTTCTTTAGCAGCTTTATAGCTTTAGCACCGATGCAGTTTTATCATACATTGCACATGTGTGTACAGTTCAGTTATTTTTTCTTTGCTTTCAGTTCATTTTTTATTCTGTTTTTCTTTGCACCAATCACTATAATGCTCTGAATGCCGTCTATTGCATTATGTTACCTTATAGACTGCAATAAATTCAGCTGAAAACTATGGATGTTGGAGATTTGCTGCAGTAGGCAGAGTAACAGTGATAACAAGCCAGCTGTTTACGTAAAATGATGTAATACAAGAGTAAACAGACTGACAGAGCATGTGGTATGGTATTATGCGTAGCACATTCTGCACTAAACAGTCTTGACAGCACTTGAGTGTCAACATTACCAGTGGTGTAGCAGTAATTTTTTTGTTTGGGAAAATGCTATCCTTTCCCACCCCTCATCTCCCCTTAGAAGTAGGCCCCTTTAATGCAGCTATGAGTGAGTGAGTGAGTACAAGTCTAGTGGGTTTGATTCCGACTGTGACTCAATGAAAATAAGGACTAGAGTACTACATCACTTCAGGCTCAATGCTAAAACTTGCATCTATGCTAAAAGCAGTTGAGCAGTTCTAAAACACTCTTCACCGGATATACAATTCAGAAAAACATGAGCGATGCAAACAATGCTGTGAAACATCCGCCGTGACACACGGCAGTTACTGCGTCAAAAGCACTGCAAACGGCATGTGCAAAACACGGCAACTGAAACTGTTAAACAAATACACATAAAACCGTGCAGAACAACAGTATTTACATACAGACAGCACCTGTAGACGTTGCGTACAAAATGACTCAGATGCTGGAGTGGGTAAACGAGCATGCAGTTTGAGCTTATACCACTCCAGACCATGTGGTACCTTACACCAATCTCAGGTGGCCTAGGCTACACTTTCATCCACTTTATGACACAAGACTGCAGCCAGAAATTGTGAAAATGGTAGCAGTCCAAGCTAAGTGCAGTGTAACAGTAGCTATGACATAATACTGATGGTATTCTGTTCATAATAGTTCAGAAATGGTAGGAGTCTGTGAACGTTACATACTGATAAAGCTTCTTATTGCGGAGCAGTAGCTTTAACCTATGAGCTAGTTTGGGCAAGCCATATGGACTAGCCATATGATTCACATTTCCTGTTCGTGCCTTTGAGAAAGAGGCCCAATAACAAATAATGGCATCACCAGCTTTGGTGCAAGGGGGAGTGAGTGAGTGAGTAGGGTTTAACGTCCAGCCCGACACAGTATAGGTCATTTTGGGGATGGCCTTTCCAGGCAGGATTGCACATATACATAATAACAGAACAAAAAGTTTAACCTTTATGAAACACAAAAACGACCTCAATTTAAAATACTGTAAGAACTGCCAATTATAATTGTGCATATGTAATGGTAATATGTAATGTCAGTTCTATTAATCTTCTCTGTTATCCTCCAGACAGTCATTAATCTCAGAATGTTGTCTATTGGAGAGCAAGGGGGACAATGCCCATGAACACAAGTTCAGGTGCTGAGGAGTGCGTAGATGTGGGTTTGCTCCAACTACCTCGTAGGGTAAAGCTGCTGCACCATAATAAGAAGCTTCATCAGTATGTAATGCTCACAGACTCCTACCATTTCTGACCTTTTATTTTCAAGTGCATTCCAAAATATGCATAAACATGGTAAATGACAGCAGTAAGTTCAAATCACTAGAAGGCAAACTGCCATTCAAAAACTGAGACCAGGTTTTTCGAGGACCAAAACATGCCGGGTACTATACATTCACTAGTGTGCAATGAGTGTCAAGTACATAACTGTTGACACCAAAGACGTTCTACTAATAGCCTAGACTTGCAGCCTAATCAAACTATGGCACACTCACAGCCTAACCAGAAGTCCCTGTCGTCTAGTGACTTCAGGCTGTCGCACAGATATAAATATTCAATATTTAAATCCGCAGGCTGTCATAAGCACCTTGACGACAGTAGGCGTCACTCAAGATACCATAATATTAAGTGAAATAATTTAAGACTTGTATAATTTTGAGTGAAATTTATCAGATAGGCCGAATATGCAAGAATCAAAAATTTAAATAGATTGATACATATTTGGCTAGTCATGTGACAAAAGTATTGTGGGCGTTGCCACTGTGGAAGGCCGAGCTGCTAGTCTAAGCTATTAATAGAACATCTTTGGTTGACACGTTCAAGACTAGATTACACCGTGGTACATAAAAAACGTGCCACTTTTACTTTTTGAATAGATACTTTAAAAATTGGCTGATTTTAATAATTTTCCGTGTGCAATATCAAGAAGAAACTTGATGCAAATGACTGTAGTTTTGACCACCTCACTTTAATACCGTTGCTACACTACCTTGTAAAATGCAGGTTATTGAACATGCTGTTAGCAAGTAGTGTCAACATCTACCGCTTGCATTTGTGCTGAAGGAGGACATTTTGAGCACATGCTGTAATAAAGATGATGTGATATGACACGTATGACTTTTTAGAAACAAAAATTGCCAATTGTGTCTGTTGCTATCCAGTTAATCATTTATGAGCTGACACGTGCGCTATCCAGTATGAATTCATTGTTGTAAACAGTCAAACGCCAACTTCTGCATTTCACAAGGTAGTGTAGCGACAGTAATAAAGTGAGGTGGTCAGAATTAAAGTCATTTGTGTCAAGTTTCTTCTTGATGTTGCCTGCCAAAAATTATTAAAATCGACCAATGTTTCATGAAGCTATTTAAAAAAATTGACATTTTTTTATTGATCACGATGTATGAACAGTAGAGAACACACAACTGTAGTAACAAGATACAATGCACAGCAATGTGGAACAGCATTGTAAAATAAACAGAGGGGTAAAGAGTCGTAACTGGTACATCAATATAATACCATATGTAGAGGACGGTCCAGAAAAATGGCACAAAGTTTGCCAAGTAACTACGAACTGTTTCTCTTAATAATTCTTGAATAATGGACATGGCGAGCTTTGTTTATATCATGAACTTGCTAATAAACACAACAGTTAACATTGCTTTCAAATAGTGCATTTGTCAGCTGCAAAACAAAAAAAAATATTCAACTGCCATATTCGGAGATTGGCTTTAGTCAAGTAAGCAATTTCTTTATAAACGTTTGGCTAAAACTGCATGACTATGACATATGGCAGATACCAGACACATAGAACTGGCAACAGGGTTCCCACACTTTTACTGACAAAAAATTCCAGACTTTTCCAGGACCATCAAAATGTCTTTCCAGGACCTTCTTGAAGGCAATGCCAATGTTTAAAAGTAAAGACAAACAACAGTTACGTACTGCATGTAGTAAGTGTAATCCAACATATAGAATAACAAATAATTTAAAATGCATCACAACACTCTATTTCAGTAAGTAAGTTCTAGGCTTATATTTTGAACCCACAGTGAATTCTTCAACTATACAGGACCGTCAATTTCCAGGACTTCACAGATCCTGGAAAATCTAAGAAAAAATCCAGGACCATCCAGGAGGCTTGGGAACACATGGAAATACATATCAGACGCAGATATCTGAAAATTCCTGGGAAATAATTATTGGTGATAGATGTTATGTCAAGTAAAAAAAATAAGATCTTCAACACTGAATACAGTAAGATCATATGAAAAAAATTTTTCACTAGCACACAGAAAGAAAATAAAATTAAACCTATTATATGAAAAGTAATCAGACTAAATGAAACCTATCTGATGAAAAAAAACATTATGACTTCTTCTTCATGTGACTAGAAAAAAAATATTTGACTTCGTAAAATCAAGCAACCAAAACAAAACACCAACAATGTAAAAGTCAGATCTTGGTGATGAATCGCATATAAAATAAAAACAGGAGATCAGTCAGTTATGCACAATTTACAGTGTTTCACAAAAAAGCACCCTTTTTGTTTTTTTTGTCGGTCTGTACACGGCTTAAGGCAACAGTTAAAATGAACGAATGCTGCATAGCAAGTCACAACATCAACACCATAGCACACATTGCACCAAACACTACAAGAAACGTTGCAAAAATATGTGAAAGAACAACCGACTTTGATACGTAAAATCGGCGACACCAGACTCGGCCTTGCTATAGTTAACGTCACTTGTTCAGACACAAATTGCTATCAGTCGATAAACAATATCAAAACCAAATAAGCAAAAAACAACTCAAGAGTACAGATTGCTTATGAGTGCGCACTCCGTTTGACTCGGACTAAAATTAATAACAAACACGTCACCAACTTGGCAATGAAACTGCCATGTAAAAATACAAAAAAAAACAGACAATAACTGAATTGCAGAACAAAACCTGCACATATTTTTTACAGAAGAAATGGATGGGAAACTATAAGGTCATTAGTGAATTTCAAGCATTTAGACTTGAAATACAAAAAATGTGGCTGCAATTTTATGAGCACATGCAATACCAGTAAAAATGACCAACCAACAACGAACTAAACAAAAGACTCAAATGGCAGGTAATACTGACTATTAACTTAATCGCAACTACACTGTATCCGGTAAAATTTATATGCTTAATCCCCAATAAATTGGTGAATCAATCACCAAATTTCATTGAAAAATTTTATTTTTTTAGTGGAGTTATTAATAATTGGATATCAATAACAAAATATCTCTGTTACCAATATGGCGTTACAGAGCCTACTGCAGTCGCTCGATCAAAAGTGACGTTTGTTGGTGCAATCAACGAAAACAACAACAAAGTGGTATTATCTGCAGATGATCGTGTTTTAATTAAACTACTGAGACAAAGAAAGGGTACGATGCTAAAAAGTTTATCGCAGAATTTAACAGCAATCTGTGGACATTGTCCGAATTAATCGAATGGTTGCTGAATACTTGACACTTCACATTTTGGGGTGACCGCACAAAAGTCATAGTAACTATTGTTTGTGTTGGTAAATTTAACTGAAATTTAGCACTTTGATTGCAAGGAAACAATATTTTTGAAGAAAATTTAGTGGTCACTTCAGCAATTTATTGCAGACTAAGTTGCGGACTAAGTGTACGATACTATATTTAGATTTGTTCAGATTTGACATTTCTATTGCACAATGTCTAGGGGATTACTTTTTTACCGGGCACATTGTAGCAACGGATATAACAAGTTATGAACTTGGCAATTAAAAATACGCAACAACAAAGGCAATTGCACACACAGTAAAAGCTGGCCCAGAGTGACAAAGTGGCCAACAACCAAGGAACATCCGACCGCAGGGTTGACCATCTAGCATTTTAAAATGCCAAATAAGTGAAAATCAAAATTTCAAAAAGAAACCTGGCCATAAAAACTCTGTTTGGCAGTATGGCACTTTTTGGCATTATTCTTAGAATTAGGCATTACAATTTTCAACTTTGGGACTAACGTTCATTCTGGCACCGGTTTGGCATAAATTTGACAGTAACAAATAATTTCGGATGGCTTCAAAAACTGGGCATTTTTTGTCCAGGAAAATACAATGCTTTGGCATTTTTGGCCAAACAGAATTGGCAACCCAATGCACTGGTGGAACTTACCAATGAATAAAACAACGCAATGTTATCATTGACGCCCAACCAGCCATGTTACCGACATCAGTTGTGGAAGCTTTTAGCCAGCAGTGCTGTGGGTAAAAATTATGAGAGGGGACCAGAAGTTGCAAGTTTCCAAAAGACAGCTGTAAATTTCCAACTGGAGATTATGGGTGCTCAAAAGTTCAACTGTGCCCCAAATTTTCCCACAAAATGGAAATTATCAGGCCCAAATTTTGCATTTTTGATAGAAAATTTTTGGACAAAAAAATATTCAAACAAGCCAAAAATTATAGAAGGGTGCAAATGCCCCCCCCCCTTCCATGTCACAACTGTTTTAGCCAGATTTTTTCACGACCAGCCTTCCCATTAACCAGTTGATCAGGTTTGTCTTTCGCTTTTTCTGCTCGACGACTTTCTTGGTTTTAGGGTCGTTTGTGTCAAAAATCTTCTCAAACTCGGGTCCGATCTTCTGCACAAGTTCTTTCACATCATCTGACACACATGCAACAGATGAATGAAAACATCTATGGGAAACCAGGGACATTAAGGTCTCGAAACCATTGCGGCTCATTCTTGTTCTCACGAAATTGATCTCGTTCTCAAGCATCTTGGTTTCGTGGTCTCAAAATTCGACAATGCAAAAAAATACTTGTTCGCAGTGTTAACTCTTGACTTGTGGGTCGCTTCTGGTAATCCCGATGCCGCACATGAGATAGAAACTGTATAACTGCATGTCTAGTTCATACCAAAACAGTTTATAATCATGTCATGTACTGGGACTGTGCCAACGTGATCGACGGAGAAAGTAACAGGATGGACCGGTGGATCAGGGAAGCGATACACATCAGGAAAGAACAAGACAAGTCGATGAACCGAAACGAGGGGTCCTACCAACTTCCACACATCTATGATTACTTACTGTCTGCTACAGCGACACCTGGTGAACAGTCGTTCCAATGAAGGCAGCAGCGGTTGCCGAAACGCCAACAGTAACAATGAATACAAAGGTTGTATTTTGATGAATTTATTATAACTTATTATGTTACGTTTCAACATATGAGTCTATTCAAAGACAGTTTATAATCAGAAAGAAAGAATTTTGAAAATCGGTCAATAATTGGTGAAGATATGGACCACGATGTATCTTTCATTGGCACACTTTGCGAAAAATTGGCAATAATGCGGTTATTATATATCCCACCACATGATAAACGTGTCTCTACACTACCTTGTGACATACAAATGTAAGAAAAACTAACGATAATAATGAACAGTTAGGTAAGTGGAAAAAAAACATGTCAGATCAACATTGCGGTGAATGATCTGTATGACACTAGACTGTGTTAGACCCACACCATCTAGTGTCATACAGACCATAAACTGCAAGTTTGGTTTAAGTTGTTTTTTGTTCAGTTACCAAAATGTTTGGTTGTTATTATCGTTATACATTCATATTTCATTTATATTTCACAAAGTAGTGTAGAGATGCATTTACGGTGTGGTGGGATATATAATAACTGCATTATTGCAAATTGTCCACAGAGTGGTCAATAATTGGTGAAGATATAGACAAAAGTAAAGTGCCACATTTTTTATGAATCACTCTGTAGAATAATGATATACCAAAGCTGAAATGGTCGCGTTCCATGGCAGTCTGTGGAAGTGGTTTATGGCACAAGCCCAGCAGCAAACAAGAGACATCACTGAGTGATAGGTGTCCACGACCCTCGCTGTCATACACCTGTGCACAAAACATAACATGCTCCAGCAAACATCATCCGTGCATTTTGTGCATTATTTTCTCCACCAGTAGGTCTCCCACGACTTGCAAGTGAAAAACAACATAGGAGCAAGAAATAACGAATAAACTTAAGAAGCTGGCCGGTAATATTACCTCTTTAAATATTAAACATTATTGTCTAATTTGTTCACGCATCGTCCAAGTTCGTTGAAACATTTGTTCCATCTGTCAACAAGTTTCTAAATGCCCGATGCAAAGAATAATGCTAGCTGTTGTCCAAGTCACTAACGAGCGACTGGTTGCACCAGGGTTAGTGATGCAAATTTCTGCCCACTTAGCATTTTCCTACATCAAACGTGTACTGTAGCCTGTTGGCTTCGTAAAACACTTGTCACCATATGCCGGATGCATTTTAGAGTGAATATGACGTACATTAAGTCTTTCTGCCAACAAAACCAACATAACAGCAAACTGTTCGTGACGGGGTGATTTCAGTGGCAACATTGCCACATTTAATGTTTATAAATGATGTCACACTGACATCATCATAATACAATTCATACCTTTCACTCAGAATTAAATTCCTTACAAAACGCATATTTCATATTTTTCCTGTTTTAACAATTAACGAAATGGTGCCATTTTGTAAACTTATTTACGGAACGACCCTCGCATTAAATACCAACGTTGCAACCACTTTCCGCAAACAGATTTTCCACTCACATTTTTTCCCCGACTTCTGGTCAATTTTCTGACACCTGATAAGTGGACTGGACACCGCATTAGAGGTTTTGATGACAATGCGCTATATAAATTTACATTTGACATTTGATATTTAACATTTGACACCATGATGCATAAAATTCAGTAGAACGGATAGTGACATGGAGGAAAGTTACGTACACGGAATGCAAATCTGAGAGCATCTTCGGCGTTCTTAGGATGAGTGAGAAAGTAGAGATCGATAAGCAGCAGCCTCATGTCCATGACATTGCTCTGCTTTGCACATCAGTCAGCAAGCATCTCTCATCATTAGCACTAATACAGGGTGGCCCAATACAAAACGTGGCACTAGACTTTTTTTCCATATCTTCACCGATTATTGACCGATTTTCAAAATTCTTTCACTGTCATACTCTGCGGAAAATTAGCAATAATGCGATTATTATATATCCCACCACATGGTAAATGCGTCTCTACACAACTGAAATATAAATTAAATATGCATATATATTGATAATTAAAAAAAACAAATATTTGAATTTAAAAAACCAAATATTTTGGTAAAATTGCAAGAAAACACTCCAGACCAACATTGTGGTGATGATCTGTATGACACTAGACTGTGTGGGTCTTACAGAGTCTAGTGTCATACAAATCATTCACCGCAATGTTGGTCTGAAGTGTTATTTTCATTTACCTAAATGTTTGTTAACATCGCCAGCTTTTTCTTACTTTTATATTTCACAAGGTAATAATGTAGAAAGGCATTTATGGTATTGTGGGATGTATAATAATCACATTAATACAAGTTGTCTGCAGAGCGTGCCAGTGAAAGAATTTCGAAAATCGGTCAATAACTGGCAAAGATATGTACAAAGGTAAAGTGCCACGTTTTTTATTGGCCCACGTTGTACATGCTGCACACATAACAGTAAAGGCCGTTTTCTACGACTTTCTGCGAACTTTTAGTGTGTTTTTGGAGATTTTTTGGAACCTTTCTGGCATTTTCCGGGGCTATCCAGGACCATTTATGTCCATTGTCCACGCCTTTCCTGAACCGTTTAACTGAGTAGATATCAAACATGTCGGATTTTAGTATATATTTACTATATCACGTGACACCTTACACTGTAACAGAGATTATATAACTATTCTAAACAATAGACCAATGTGTGTACGACAGTAGACAATGATAACGTATGTAAAAGCTAAAAACATGTACACAGGTTTCAAATGCATGCAGCAACAATTTGGTCTTTTTTTCGTGACTTCCCAAGCCTGGAAAATCTGAATTCTAAATTGCATGACTTCCCAGTCTGTGTGCACCATGTAGCGTGAAGTAGAACACATCTCCCTTTCTATGGCCGTTAAGCCTGTAGGTGAATAGACCACCAAGTCTGTGACGCATGGCCAGTGCGACGCCAGACGTACAGTCACATTCCCAGCCGCAGGGCATCACCGCCCTCTGGCTGGTACCAAGTTATACTGCTTGATGAACAGAGGCACATGTGTGTGAACAACTTGCCCAAGGTTGTTACCTGGCAGTGCACTGGATGGGAGTTGAACCAGCAACCTCTCGATCACTAGTCCGACACTACCGCTACACCACCAAGCTGCTGTATGCAGAAAGTAAACAGCGAAAAGCAGAGATAACGAACAACCTGTCGAGCATAGAGAGCAAACAGTTGCTTGCAGGCCGAGACTGGTATGTATGGCAAGAGAACGTCAAGGAACTCGGCCATGGTGTGAAGACCGGGTGAACAGTGGGACTGTTTGACGGTCTGGTGCAGCTGGTCAACCAACGCTTCATCCACCGACACACTGTGTACAGACACACAGTACACAGATGTGATAGATGAAAACATGATCCATCGTGGACATACTGGCACCACACTGAGACATGGGTTCAAGGCCGGGTGAGCAGTGCGACTGTCTGACAGCCTGGTTAAAAAATGGGAAAATAAATCTTGAAAAAGAACACGGCCTAAAATTAAAATTAATAAACTAGATGTGACATTATTGAAACCTAAAATTGTAAAAACTACATTATGCATAGTAGTTCTAATAATCTTCCCTGTTAGATAGTGACAAAATGCATACATAGTGGCCAAACTAAACATTTCCAGTAACTCATGTCGATGGATTTAAACTTGATGCCACCAGTCTGATATAAGTACAAACCCGAGTTTTCTGAAGAGCAGATGGACATTGGAAAGTGTTGCGGAGGGGGGCAGTCCAAGGCCCATGACATCGTACAGGATTTCACCATCTTCACGTGAATGCTCCGTGACTGGCACACTGAGTGTCCTGCAAACACCAGTTTTAGTAAGTAAAGGTAAAAAGTGCAACAACTCGCAAGCGGCAGAGGAAGGGTGACCATCTCCCATACGTTGGCCGAATGGCCGTTTAACCTGTAGGCGGATAGACCACCGAGTCTGTGACGCATGGCCAACGCGAAGCCAGACATACGGTTACCTTCCATGCTGCAGGGCATCACTACCCTTTGGCCGGTACCAAATTATACTCATCATCATCATCAAGCGCAGGCCCCGAGCTGGAGCATAGCGGTTTCCACGAGGTGCTTCTAGTGTTCTCGATCCTGGGCGTATTTCCAAGCTGAGTTGAGACCAAGATTATGAGGCTGGAGATCTGCTCCCAGGGTACGTAGCCACGTGTGGCGAGGACGCTTCCAATCTGTGGGCAGGCCTCGGATTGACGTTTTGAGTGCTCTGGAGATGTCAAATTATACTACTTGGTGAATAAAGGCACAGGCGTGCGAACAATTTGCCAAGGATTGTTACCTGGCAGAGAACTAGGTAAGAGTTGAACCACCAACCTTGCGCTCACCAGTCCGGTATGCGATGGTTACAGCAACAAGCACATTTACCATTCAGACTATTTATCTGCGCTTAGTTTCGTCTTCTGTAAGCTACGCCCAACTTCTGCTGAACCATCCAATTTTTTGTACTGACAATGAGGTAAGTCAGTCCACCAAAAGATTTAACATAAGGCGGAAAAATTGATGCCGGCTTTTCCGCAGTTCATCTGCCATCAGTGAAATAATTATATTTGACAAAGATAATTGCAGAAACATAACTGGCACCAAGGCTGTGATTACTAAAAATAATAATACACAAGTCCGGCTTTGTTTAACCACCAGACAGTTAAGCCAAATTCCACAAAAAACAAACTGCTGTAAACTATGGCCGTAGCCCTACACTTAAAAATGGCTTGGGACCATGTAAGTGGAGTAGTAGGGCATTGAACATATGATCAAGAGAACATGGGTTCGACTCGCAGTTGGGTCAGTATCAAGTGATTACTACTTAAGACAAGTGACTGTCTGCAGACAGGTGAAACATATCTGTATATAACCGAGTACAAAGGTCAACTCAGCCTCCCATCCTTCTCGGGTAGGTAAACTGCATACTCATCTGCCTGGCTGAAGTTAAGGTGGGGCACGTTCACCTGTGTCGAGTGGCAGGTAACACTGTGCGATCCCATATGGCAGATGCTCCTTCCAGTTATCCATTCAACAGCAGCACAGAGCTTGAAAGTGAAAAAAAACATCATCAATGTAGGTGGAATTTGATGCAGCATTAATCGTAAAGCACGAGAAAAAGTATTAAATTGCTGGAAATCACCTTGCCATCAGTGCTCGGACGTTTCCGGCATAGAGCGAAGCATCGTTCTTCTCAGCCAACGAGGGTACATACACTGGCAAGAACTGCACGTAGACAGACACGCAGACAGATACAGAGAGAGACAGACAACATCGCACACATGTACCTGTGACAGTACTCCAGAGTCAATCATCCATTATGAGTCATCATGTACACAGAACAACAGGACAAAAAACATATCACACCCATGTGAATGTGATAGGGTCATTCCACGTCAAATCAACCAGTGCTATCCACCACACCATCTCAGATTGCCGTGATATTTATCGCCGCCAAGTGTGAACATAGTGAACATCGGAGGAGATTAAGAGATTGGTCGTTCTGTCCGTGTTTCCATCATTCTGTGTATATGATGACTCATAATGGCAATGACGTCGTTGCACCAACAGCACAAGCAGTAACGCCGGCTATTGCTTTTCCCTCCCTCTGCAAAGCGGCTCCTCCTTCTCCCTCCCCTTTCCTTGTTGTATCGTGTAGTTGTAGGTGTTGTTGTATTTGTAGACATAGTAGTAGTAATAGCAATGTTTAAATCACTTCACTTGGTGGAGATATGCACTCTAACGAGCACCTTCTAGTTTTTCCTTTGACAGCATTCACAAGGATAAGCTGTTACTAATTTTTGCAGAATTTTACCTCGATAATGGATCAAAATATAATTTTTTTAAAAATTGTGTCACAAAGGCCATTCTGCAAAAATGAGCTGATTCACAACATTCAAAAGGCAATAACTTCAGAATAAATAGAGCTAGAGGGTTAAAATTTTTATGTAGATATAACTTTTTTTGTGTACTACTAGAATATAGTGTTGTTATTGCCGTGAGTCACTAAGCTGTGGTACAAAAATTGCAAAAGTTAGCCCAAAAGACAATTTTGACCGAAGTTTAAGCATTCAATCCATGGATGATAGCAGGAACTTAAGGAAATGTATAGTGTATACATCCAGTTGATCAAGTCATATAAGCACTTTAAATGGACAGTAGTTGTTATAACCTGAGTCAAACCATTTAGCCACAGTTAAGCATACAACGTGCCGTGGTCGGCCCAAAAGCGATACAGGAGAAAGCTGGTATAACAACGTTGACAGTAAAATTTTCTAAAGATAATGAAAATAATCAGTGACTGCAGAAAAACATTGTTAGCAATAAGAACTGTAAAAAACACTATAGCCTAAATAAACAGTGAGTGGCAACATGTGAATCAGGCTTCACAAACTTCGATCTCGACACTGTTGTGGAAGCTGGTGAACGTGTACCACAAAGTCTTCAGCCTGCAGACGATCCACAGTAGCACTATTATGACATCATCATCATCATCATCATCAAGTGCTAAAGGCATGTAGAAAGCAACAGAAATGAGCTGAACCATTCGGTTGCATCTGGTTAGTGTATGCACTAATTGGCAGAACTGAAATAAGACCTGTCACTGCAGTTCACTTCAGTTGTACTGCACGAACAAACCAGAAGCCTAATTTACAAAACGTTGTAAGACAATTGTAAAATTGTTGTAAAATCTTCACAACTTCTTCGTATCTTTGTCGTAAATCAACAAGTTACGATGTCATAAGATTGTCGTAAAAACGTTGCATCCGAATCACAGAAGCTGATTTTACGAGTTCGTAACGCTGATCAGCCTGCACTGCAGTCTAAGTCATGACAAAATATTAACAGATAATTTATTTCTCTGTAGTGGGGAGGGGAGGCAAGAGAGATACCACCCATTTCCTATAACCATAATGGGGTGGGTGGCTCCACCCCTGACCTGGCTGGATACTGGCAGCTCCAGATATTCAGCCACATTTCTTTTCAATCAATCGATCCGGAATTTTTTAAGTAGCCCAATAATACATACTACTGAGACTAGGTCGACTGAAAAAAGATATTAGTTGGGAGTGCAGTCTGGAAAATAATCAGAGAAAAGGCTATTTCAATTAATATAAGTTATAGTCAAAGCTACATAAATGCCTTAAAATGGCGAGAAAAACCGTTGTTCGCTTGCATAGTATATTTAATATCTGAATCGATCAATGAGAAACTGCGAGCATAAGAGCGTTGTAAAATGCGAACTTGTGATAATAAATACACTTGATAGAATACGTACGAGCCCAGTCCATCAAAGGTCCATGTCGAAAAGTCCTATAATAAACATACATACACATACACAGCCTACCACTACTGCAGCAGATATCCAGCCCATGCAGTTGTAAGTAATACCCTGTTTACACGAGGAAGCATACATGAAGCATACATGAAGCACATGTAGAGCTAGCTTGGTGAATGTTTGCAATATGCATCGTTATCAAAGCAGCTCTAAGAGTGCATGACGTGTGCTTTAAGTTTGCTTCTTAAAAGTTTGCCACAAGTGTGCTTCATGTGTGCTGCATGCTTCCAGTATCAAACATGTTTAACACTGAAAGCACACATGAAGCACACTTAGAACGAACTTGGAGCAAACTCAGAGCCCACACCATGCAGTCTTAGATATGGCTTGATAAAGGTGTATATTGTATATGTGTGCTTCATACATGCTTCCTCATGAAAACAGGGTATAAGTGCTATTTTTTACAGTAAGTACCAGTAAATAACAACCTGTCCATATTGATAATCAAAATATATGAACAGCACAATATAACATCCAATATGACATAGAATAAAACTCCTTTCTGTCAACCATCTATAGAAAAAAACTTGGCAGTTAATATATGACAAATTAATGAGCCATTTAGGGTCAATTGTTCCATTCCTAAGTTTATCTCACAAGTTTGCTAACCGGTGGCTAACTTTAACTCTTGGGTTAACCGAACTAATAAACAATGTGCCGTGAGTTAACCCGGGCAATTTCCTGAGTTAACCTCATAGTTAACCTTAACCCGTGCACAGAACAATAAACCCTTAGACTCTTCCAACAGCCAAAAGATGCAGTGATATAACAAAGCAGTGCAGAAACGTACATGTCTGTTGAGGTACTTAATACACATTGGCTGCACTGCAACGCCAGGTATGAACGCTCCTGAAAACGTCAACACATTTGAACTCAGTGATGTAGCCGAGTATACTTAGTCTGAGTCTGAACCCGAATAACAAAAGAACAAGAACTCAAGTCAAATTCACTGCTAGACACAAGTAATGTACTAAATCACTGTAAAACACAAGTGATCTAAAAATAACACAAAGTTTACGGCACCATAATTTTGCAGCCGTACATCACAGAGACGTGGTTTTCGGTAAAATGTTCACAAAAAATTGTGTACCTAGGAATAGAGAAAAGGGAGAGAAACCTGAGAAAGACATAACCTGTGACCTGTATGACTATGCTGCTGTAGAATATACTAAAAAGATCCATGACTTTCATGGACCTAGACACTCAAATAAGAGAACTTTCAAAGACAATCACTGTTTTCAAGAACTTTCAAGGGCTTGAATTTAACAAAAAACATCCTAGGACTTTCAAGGATGTGTGAAACCTGGTTTCCAGACATAATCTCCCCCCCCCCGACACAACCTCCCGTAGTCTTGATTTCATTATACGGACATGACAGAATGCTGAAGACTAGTTAACTACAGGGAGGGTCTGTCCTTGTCAGTGCCAGGGGGTTCTGTCCTACCCCGGCATTAGAAAGTGGAGAATTTTGTCCTGGGGGCAGGGTCGTGTCCAAGAGGAGAGGTTCAGTCCTACTTTTGAGAAACCTGACCTGGTTTGAAGCTGATGAGACAAGAGCGGTTGGTGCAGGTTCCCTCAGTGAAGACGACAATCTGAGGCCACGCCCCTGGCATAGCAGCACGACGCTGAATTTCTCTGACACAGTCCTGGCGAGAGCTAGACTGTTCACGATCTACCAGCACTGGCTGAGTGTACTGAATCAATGCTAAAAGACCACACAGAGACAGATATAGACCACCCACCGTGATATATGGACCCCACACAGTCTAACATAGACCCCACACAGTTAGCAGCCAACGGTGAGCTGAGTCAGAGCTGACAGAGTAATTAATCAGCCAATTAACTAAGTTTCTAATTGACTGATTGCCCATATTTACTGATGGCTTGGTGGTGTAACGGTAACGAGTGAGACTGGTGACCGAAAAGTCCCAGGTTCGACTCCGCACCAGGACCCTGCCGGGTAACAACCTTGGGCAAGTTGTTTACACACACGTGCCTCTGTTCACCAAGCAGTAAAATTTGGTACCAGTCAGAAGGCGGGGATGGTCTGCTGCTGGGTAGTGGTGTCACACTGACCATGTGTCACGGACTCAAGTGGTCTATCCACCACCTACGGGCTCAACGGCCAATGTATGGGAGATGAGCACCCTGCCTATAATGCTCCTGATGGGGCACAGCCTGGTTTTGCACAACTGACAGACCATACATGGCTGACATTGAAAGTCACACTTTAAAACCAGCCAGAAGGGCAAGTATAATAATGTGGTTAAAGTACAGATGCACTGAGCAGTTTTCCCCAATAACTGCAGTTTCAGTTCACGTTTCAGCAGCCGTAACAAACTAGATGGACTGTTGAGCCTTAGGCGAGCCCCGTAACATGGTCTATTAATGCAGATACATGATAAATTCAAAAAATACATTACTTGGTGTAGTTGCATGTCACAAATCACCAAACTGCTTCAGATCATGTAGCAACAATCTCGGGAAATAAATAAATATGAAAATTTGAACCCAGATGCACCACATTTAACATAATCCTACCGCAAGCTGATATCTGCACATTCTGCCAATTCACAGCAATACAAAATAGTTATCAATGGTAACTTACCAGTACCTTCTAATTACTAACTATGCAGTACCTATAACTGAAAATACTGCACAAGACAGAAACTCACTGCCAAAGAATGGTATTTTGATAGCGGATTTCTTGGCGACCATGGACGTCATGTTGAGATAGACAATGGTGAGTGCATCGATGTAAGATGAATGTGGTGCAACAGCGAGTATGGGCGCTTCCTCGGCACTCGCCCTTCGACCTTTGACACGAACCCAGTGGTAGCCTCCGAAGAAGAACAGACCACGCCCAAACAGCACAACCAACGGCCGTAGCCAGCTGTGCACACAATGTATACACACTGCAAACCATTAAAGTAGCAACCTTTTTATTTCGGGAATAACTTGGCCAAATGTTGACCACACTTTAAAATATTCATGGCAGAAAAATAGCTGAAAAAATTTGCAATTTGCAACATATTTATTATTTGTCATACTGCTCACCATATCTGGCCTGGTAGTACAACAGTAACATGCCGAACTTGCAACCCTGAGGTTGCAGGTTCGACTAAGCCAAGCCCCGGGGCACTGCCAGGTAATGACCTTGGGCCAGTTGTTTACACACATGTGCCTCTGTTCACCAAGCAGTACAAATTGGTACCAGCTTCACTGCTGGGAAGGTTATGGCAGTAATATGTGGAGGTCTGGCCCTCCTCCCATGTTATATAAGACAGGGATGGGTTCACCTGTATCGGGTGGCAGGTAATACTGCATGATCCCATACGGCAGGTGAGGCATCTGCGGCACACTGCTGGCTTGAGGCCATTAAAAACGGAGATGAGCACCGCTCGCATCGGTCACAGAGCTGTGAGAGGGCCTGTTGACTATGGGCAATTTAACCTTAACCTTAATCACCACACCTCTTTAGTGTACGGTAGTTACTTTACTGCAAAAAAAAACAAAGTGGCATTCACTTATGCACGTACATGTGAATCTGTCCCATACACAGCAGCTGTAATGTTAATGACAAAAAATGCAGAAGCTGAACAGAACCATTCAAATTTGCAATGCCCACATTACACAAATTATGGCACTTGCATAGAAGTTTCTAACAAAACGTACATCCTGGATATATCACATTATGAACAAGAAATTTGAGCAAAGCTCACGAGATGCGCGAAAGCCTATAGCATTTCCAGTTTAGTAGTTATAGTTTCGAAAATCGCATATCACTTGGACTCGGCCCATTCGGACCATAATACACATCGGCCATAGGCGCGTGTGGCGTTGGCGACGGTGGCGCCTCCTTGTGAAAGATATAGACTTGCGCAGCTCGATATCGCGAAAAAAATCTGTAAAACCCCGTACTTCAGCGTTCAAGGTCATCCAAGGTCATTGAATTCAGCGCCAATCGAAAGCCAGTATACGATTTCCTATTAGTGATCAATAGTAACCTAGGCCTTATCTCGCACCGTTACTGAGATACAGCGAGTTATAGGCCAATAATCGCAAATTTTGCCTACCCCCCTCTCATTTATCGCCCTCGTTCGGGGTGACTCCCTTGGAATTTATGAAAAAGTTTTACGGTTCCTGAAACTAGAGTCTTCCAGGCAGCTGATGGTGAAAATTTGGAGATCCTAGCTTGGACCGTTTTTGCCTGATCCACCCGTGTGACAGACAGACGGACGGACAGAATTGAGATGGCTAAGACGCGCTATAGCAGTACCTGCTTTCGCACGTAAAAATGACAAAATGATGCAATTTTTTAACTTACATTTTATTAATAGAACAACCATTGCATATTAAGCAGTGGGCAGTACAGGTACTCACTTTCTCCAGCCGGACAATGGTTGCTGGGCATCCTCCGGTGATCGGCCAGTCAATGCAATGCCAGCAACCAGCCAGGAAAGTAGCAGAGAGCAGATGGACAGCAGAGCACGTATTGGCAGCAGCGTAAACGTCATCAGCAATATCTGCACTTACAGCAAACAATATTCTGTACTGTAAAAACTTGGAATATTCACGAAAGTTAGGTAATAAATAGTGCTGTCGAGGCATTAATTTGATTTTGGCGTTAACTCGTGCATTAATTTTTTGACGCATGCATTAACACGTCTATAAGTGCATCACTCCTAGTCCGCTCAGAAGCGTTAGTTTTCGAAGCGGTTTAGGCTTTACCGCAGAGTGCGGCACAGATGTTTTATTTTTTTTTATTTGTTTCACCACAGTATCTCTGATGTGGCTAGCTGATTTTCACTCAAGGATTTATATGGACAGAAGGTGGAGAAAAATCACTCTGAGACTCCCGAGGTTTCGACTATTGGCTAAAACCAGCAGCTGCGGCACGAGGAAATACGACATCATCCTGTAGGCTTAGCACTCTGTGAGCTCTACAACAGCGAAACAATTTGCATTGTCCATACATTCAAACGCATAACTGTGTGACTGATATATGTGAATGGTCTCATGAATGAATTACCAGAGTCAAAAACAGACCACCAAATAGAAGCTGCATCTTAGGTCCCAGATACAAGCCAGAGCCAAGGTAAATCGTACTAATAATAGTCACGTTTTGATAAAAAGCCAATTCCCGGATATAAGACAGATCCTAGATAACGATCAATATGACTCGAATACTGGTATATGCATTACATAGAATATGGCAGCTTTCTATTTATTTGAAAATATGTAAAGTACCAGTAGGTCCTAATAATCCTAAGACTAGCCCTATCCCCAACCCTGAGCTTAGACCGATATTTCAAACTTCATGGTCGTCCCTCTCCCTCTCCCAACGTAACTTCGTGTAGACCAAACTCAATATAACATCTCTCATCAGTAAAGATGCTCGAACCTGTAGTTTGTACACGGCAGAAATATGCAGTCGGTGTACAAATGGATTAACGTCTGGTCTCACGACGTCCGAATGTGCATACGGCACGCCGGAACTGTGTCCGTTGCCTGTCAACTCCGACATTTTCCGTTCTAACGACATGCGTTCGCCACAAAGAAGTAAACGGTTATGTCATCGCCAAACGGAGCGTTTAAGACGACAAAGCATTTAATAAAAGAGCGATCTATTGCCTGTGAAAAAACTTTTTTTTAATTTTGTAAACAATCGTTCTTTACTCTATGGGCTGACCAAAACTTTTACATAGATAAATACATTAAACCATTTTGAATTTGGAACTTAATCGTTGGGAATGGAAACAGGCTTGAAAGTTGGTACTTGGTACTAGACCTGGGAGTCGACTTGAAAAGTCAACTTAAGTCGACTTGAGGCATTGGAGTCGGGTTGCGTCATTTTTATTTAGGGTCCGAGTCGAATTCTGATTTTTTTTCAAGTCAATTTATGTTATATGAATAGTGCCTATTATTTTGGTCATTTTTGCATGTTCGTAGTGCACATTTTTCTCACGTTATAATGTTAGACCTATACGCAGTAAACTAGTTCCAAGTGCTATTCGTATAGTCATGGGCAATGGACATGGACTGCCAATCTATTTATGGCAGGCCTATGTACTAAATTTTTGAATTTTATTTTTCAAAAAATGTTTCGTTCATCTTACAAATCACTTTTAAAAGTTTCATTAACCGTTTTGACACAATCGCAGAGTATGACAGACGCAGAGATGGACGCCTCGACGATAGCTAAAATGCGCGTAAAATGGCATTTCAAGGTCATTCAAGGTCAAGATTTTTGCGGTTGCTGGAAAACCGATCTAGTATGAGGTTGCATATAATAATGGCTTAGCCTACTTACTGCAATTCTAAAAGGTCCGAAAGCATAATGGCCAACCATCCATTTGCAGCGGTTTCTTCTTTTTACGCGCGAATGCAGCTACTGCTTTCATCGCATCTTAGCCATCGCAATTCTCTGATCCGTCCGTCCGTCTGTCTGTCTCTCCGTCTGCCCGTCCAACCGTCACACGGGTGGTTCGAGATAGGGCCTGTGTTAGACCTTGACGCCACGCTACTATCGTTTATCCAGATAGATAATTTGGTATTTGTATATTAACTCAGCGTGAACGCCCCAATTTTCAGCTATAACTACTGAACCGGAAATGCTATAGGCTTTCGCGCGTCTCGTGAGCATTAGCTCACATTTCTTGTTATTATCTGTAGCCTATATAGAATTAAGACTGTTTTCTCCTCAATCGCGGGCATTACGACGACAAAATTATAAATGTTAAGACACCCAAATTTTGGCCGTAGGTAAAACAAGTAGGCCTAATTGCGCGTAAAACAACAAATTTGAGCTAATGCTCACAAGACGCGCGAAAGCTTATAGCAGTTCCGGTTCAGTAGTTTTTTTTTAATTAGCTGAAAATTGGGGTGTTCACGCTAAGTTCATATACAAATACCAATTTCTCTATATGGATCGCATACCGATAACGATAGTTCCGTGGTGCCACCTTGTGAATGATAGACTTGTGTCGCAGTCCGAAATCGCCAAAAAAATCCATAAACCCCCTATTTTTTGTCGTTCAAGGTCATTGAATTCGGCGCCAATTGAGAGCCAGTGGACGACTTCCTATTAGTGATTAATAGTAACTTATTAGGCCCTATCTCTCACCGTTACTAAGATACAGCGACTTGTTGGCCAAAAATCGCAAATCTTGCCCACCCCCTCTCATTTAGCGCCCTCGTTTGAGGTGACCTCCTTCGAATTTATGGAAAAGCTTTACGGTTCGTAAAACTAGAGTCTTCCAGGCAGACGATGGTAAAGATTTGGTGATCCTAGCTTGGATTGCTTTTGACTGACCCACCGTGAATGACGGGCTGACAGAATAATGCGATAACTAAGACGCGCTAAACAAGTCTAGGCATAGGCACGCGATAAAATCAAAAGCAAAGCGCTCACTGTTTGCAGTGAACTGCCGACTTTTTGTTTATCAGAATACTTATACAAAGTTTAGACGTCGTTTTTATGGTGTATTACGCTATCAAAACTGGCGGAGCTTGTACAATTTTGAAGGCTATGATTATCGAATGACTAATTATTTCCTATTTAGCATTGAAGTCAAACGCAGATAAATGAATAAATGAATTAAAAGTAGGGGCAAATTTAAAAGTTGATAAATTTCAATTAAAAAGAGCGTCTCCTAGCGATTAACCGGCGAAGCGACTGACGAGGCAGCTTTTATAGCCTTTGAACATTAAGCACATTTTTGCAACATTTGTCGGTACGACGCCATCAAAAAAAAGTTCCCCACAAAGTTTGAAAAACTGATCTTAATCGTATTGCAGGACTGGAAGACTATTATCCTGTAGAAGCGCACCCTGGTGTCTGTAGGTAGGCCTACGACGCGCGTGATAAGTTCCTTTCCATACCTCGTCCTCGTCCTCAGTGAATCTGCGGCGATAGTAATTTCTGTTCGGCGCAGAAGCACAGCGCATTACCCCAGATTCGCCGCAGAAACATTAGTTCTCTGCGGCGCCTGTGTGATCTGTTGTCTCAGGAGATTTCATCGAAAAGTCATTAAGCGGCATCAACCTCGAGCATGCATGACCGTTAACACGCGTTTACTACAGGGTACGACAAAAAAGTAGCCCCTAAAGTTTTTTGCCGTTTTCTCAGCAACCGCTTGGAATTTTAACATAGAATTTTACAGGTTCATTTACAGAAACGTTTTACATCTAACTGCCAAGTGAAATGTGATTCTGTTGAAAAACGACGAAATTATAAACTTCAGAACATGACCGCCTACCGATTTTTCAGCATTAAAAAATGTTCAAGATAAAAATGCTATTTAATTTTCAAAAACCGGTTACCACGTTACTGTTGATGACGTCACAGTGACGCTTTGACAAACAGTAATTTATTTTGTTTATAAATTATCACTAAATTGTCGTTCTTTTCAAGCAATCGCTGGCTGCCCACCGGATTCATCTTCCAGCAGGACAGCGCACCAGCACACACAGCGCGCAGCGCAGGAAACTG
>Ga0209367_1000947_pt1 | contig 33282 bp, 21 predicted proteins | sample WorMetLIZISLAND2_FD_187412 | JGI IMG/M metagenome (GOLD analysis project Ga0209367, IMG submission 187412) | Marine gutless worms symbiont microbial communities from Max Planck institute for Marine Microbiology, Germany - Olavius geniculatus... ... | reverse complement strand
AAAACAGCAAATATAAATGTACAAAACATCAGTTTATACACTTGTTAACGGCAACATTTAAGGACTTGCACATCGAAAACAGCAAAAATTACAAAAGGTGATATTATTCAGCAGCACATTGACACATAGTCAGTGTGATGCGGGCAATATCACCTTTTGTAATTTTTGCTGTTTTCGATGTTCAAGTCCTTAAATGTTGCCGTTAACAAGTGTATAAACTGATGTTTTGTACATTTATAATATATATGGTCGACTCACCTTACGTAGCTGTGCCGTGCTGGCTGATCGCTGACTTGCGTTATCTCTACGTTGTTTCGACTGATCGTGCGACATTTTGTCTCTCTCTCTCTCCTGCAACTGATGATGAACTGTATAGCAAGCGAGATGTGTTTATGTCAACGTCTGTCAGACAGAGAATGTATGACATATGGCAGCAGATACGCCTAGTTATAGCAGCTGATCGTCTGCGCTGTAGACCATGCAGCCAGCTGGCAGCTGATTGGGCCTGACGATTGGTCGGTTGCGCGCAGGTAAACGCAGTGATGTGTGACCGCCGCGGCGACCGACCGACGTGAGAATTTGTCACCGCGCGATTTATGACTTCAATCAGTGTTGTCCCCTATTCTGCCTGCCGTAAAATCTATTTTCACTATCATCCACTAGCAAAGCATTCGTAGGCTACTTGGCGAACAAGAAGTGCTGTTCTTCCACGCTGGTCTTATAGTAAAACAATGCAAAAGTATTGTAACAGAAAATTACTGGGTCTAATAAATACCGTCTGTAAGCTTAATAAACTACGTTTTGATTCATGATAACATGTCACTGTGCAGTAACCAGTAAAATTTAAATGCTCTGACATAGTGTCAGTGCAAGCAAGTTTTACTTATAACTTTTCACACACATTGTACACTATTAAGAAAATGATTATACATTATCGAATGCGAGAAGCACATCAATATCTTATTTGTTTTTTTTGGTCGAAATTTAATAAACTCATTTAAGTCAAGCGTATTAATGAACAAAAAATGCCAAAATAAAAAGTTGTGCTGGGGCTGTGACTATATGCTTATTTGGGCATAATTGGAAAGTCAAAAACTGATGGATAAATAAATCAATGCCATAAAATAATTATATATTTTTTAGTTTGTTGTCTTTGTCTCTTTATTGGTGCACATTACCAAAACAATTAGTCAAAATTATTTTGAACGTTTCTTGAATACAAAGTGTGCGCCGAAGTGTAGGTCTAATTATCTCCAAGTATATACAGAAATAAAATAACGCCAAAGTAAACGGTGATGTTTAATTGACAGAGTTAAACTACATAATAACAAAGTATTCCCAATTTCCATTGTTGTTTAAGCCAGAAACTGTGGTCTGGATTAGTACGAAATTATAACAGCTTAGGCCTCCGATACGCACACTGTTACTCTATATAAATGTACAAAACATCAGTTTATACACTTGTTAACGGCAACATTTACATTTGCTGGAAGTTTGCTGGACGTTTGCTGAATCGTGTAAACACCCCGTTACGCAATGGTATCAAACGAAGCTCAAAGTGCAATCGTCAGTCGTAATCGGATAATAATCTCTCAGAGCGAGTACATACTGGAACTGGACTGCAGCGAAGTCATTGATCTCATGCGATTTACAGATTGCACAGGCCGCTAGACGGAGACAGATTATTTTACTTCAATGCTTTCTATAGAAAACGGTCTGCTATCGAGAATGCGTCCGATCTGGCCATAATTTACTGTTTACAAATCTGATGTAACTAGAAATCAATTGTAATAACTAATCGGCCATTTTAAGCTATTTACTAACATTCGATAAATGGCCTAAATTTAGCGCTGCAGAAAAAATGGTTTCACCAAATCTGCGTTGCAGGAGACTAATAACAATAAGCTCAATTTAGTCAAGAACCAAGCGCTTCAGAAAGCACAAATTCTGGTCGATTTTTCATTTTTTGGTGTCATATTTATAATTTCATCATAATCCGTTTGTAATTTTTTTAGCCGGCCGTACTTAAGTAATGGTCGAGCTATTGGCGTGGTTGTCGTCGTCTGTCCGTCCGTCTGTTCGTTGTCTGTTACGGATGTATTGTGGTTAGACGGTGCAAGATAGGGCTTAAGTTGCTACTGATCAGTAATATGAAGTCACATGCTGGTTTTCAAATGACATGGACATCGAAGACCTTGGATGACCTTGAAGGGTCGTAACGCACTCTCATATACCGATCGTGCGGTATTGTGGCTAAACGGCAAATCAAAGAAAGTCAACAATGGTACCGTCGGTAGGGCGCTGGCGACTTCCTATAGGCTGTTAATAGTAACTATGTCTTCATCTACAGCGGTTTGGCCGCAATTTTTAATGGAAAGTTTTAAGTTATAAGTGGCCGTATCTCGGAAACGGGTGTCGGGCAGTCCGCCACAGAAACGGTGAGAGATAGGGCCAAAGTTACTACTAGTCGCTAATGGAAGTGGCATACGCCCTGTCAGACAAGATGGAAATCATTGGCCTTGGATGACTTTAAAGGCCGTTACGGGCTATTGCGACTAAACTTTGCGAGATAGAGCCTAGGTTGCTATTGATCACTAATAGAAAGTTGCATATTGGCTTTCAAATGGTTTTAAAATTATCGATTTTGGATAACCTTGAAGGTCACTGACATACGGTCTGTTATTTTAGCGACAGCTAGGCTTCTTGTTTGAGTAGTTCTGACAAACAAGCCGACAGACAGACGAACCAAAACGGATTCATCTGGATATGTTTTTTATCATCTGTAACATCAAGAAAATTGAGCGAATGCGTTTTGCCATTTGTTGGCAGTAAAGAAGTGAACGAATGAATACATGTTATGCATGAATTAAAAATACCAGTGATAAGAAAAGAAGGAAAGTTATTTTATAAAGATGACAAAAGTCTGCGAGTTTTACACAATACAGTGAGCTATAAGCATTCTAGAACGATTATGTTTAATTTTATACATGTTGTCCAAAAAACTGAAAATTTCGACCATTTGCTTTAACAGAAAAATGTTAGATTCATCAAATAACTGATATTCACAAAAGTTGATTAATAACAAATTAGTGAAATTAACTCAAATTCCATTTTCCCGTATTTTGTTATGTTTTTTTTCTTTATACATCGAAGGTTTTCAAAACTGAAAAGAAATCCATAGGCCTAGTTTCTTCTAGGGTGCCTAGTGGTGCGATCAGTTACACGTAAACCTACAGCGGCGCCGGTCGGCAGCCGTGCAGGGGTGAACAATAGCTGACCGCCTACGATTACAGAATGTGTCATAACGACTTGAGAAGATCACAGGGCACACCGCGACTCAACCGTTACCGCTCGCTGACGATACTCGGTCGTGGAAAATCTGTTAGTCCGGCAATAAACCTATTACGCTGTTGCTCTCGCTAGCGGCCCATCCCCGCCTTGTCGGCTCAGGTAAACAACGAGAGCCGCTAGGTCTTTGAAGATCACCGGCCACGCCCGGGCGCCGATAAACTCCGGTTATTCAATCACACCACGGGCTCCACCGACGCCCCGAGCGCCCGTCACGACTCCCAAAATGACGGCAATTTATTCGCGGCTGGAAATTATTTATTTCCTGTCCTGCAGCATATGCCGCGCGATTAATTGCGGCTCGATGACAGGGCAGAATGGCCATTTGTCCGACCGGTTGTTTTACAACGTGAACGCACCGCGCCAGTCGCCTCAGCTCTGTTATTATGTCGACCAACACCGCTGTTTAACGCTCTCGCCTCCGAGCCTTGGCCGACGGAAAACTATCGCTTTCTCGCAGTTCAAAAACGACTAATTGAGTGACAAGATTGCGGACGTTTGCCGAAAGTTTACGTAGACTGCTCGCAACAAATTATGTTCGCTGAGCTATGGTTCAGCTACAATAACTTTGGTTTCTGTTGTCTAGGCCTACTGCAGTTTGCACTTAAGCCTACGTTCTTGTTAGATATTCGCAATAATTTTTGACACCTAACTAATTTAATGTGTAGCACGATACTAAAATTATTGGGCCAAATGAGCGATTTAATGTGGATTCATATGGAGTCTATGTATAGGCCTAAGTATACGCTTTTTCAGTGACTTTAGTTTCTTTTGCATTTGTAGACATTTTTAGTTTTGTGACTTTTTCGAGCATTCTTTTTTTTCTTTTTTTACACAAATTTTGACGTATTATCTGCTGGGACACAGGGACGCACGTGTTTCGAATTGGGGTGCCGAGTGTCGGCGTTATGATTTCGAGGGCATGTGTAAATCGTAATTGACTGCCCCTATACACCACATATCATGCAGGATTGTCGATCATAACGTACCGTAGTGGATTTATAAAACCAAGTGTTGCAGTGCTTAAATCGCAGACAAAAGTGGCGGTGCTGGCAATCCAGATCGAGACGCCAAAGCCGTCGAGTCGTTGAGGAGCGAGAGTCTTATGGGCTGAAATGCGTGCTTTCCCATAGAGCGAAACAGTATCTGTATTTTATGTCTAAGCGATTCGTCGTCGTTCATCCGCAAACAAATCTTGCTATCTTATACTATGTCCCTAAAAAGACCCCGTCGTTATCGGTCGTAACTTAAAATTGAATTAACAGATTTAATAATTTTTGGTCCGAATATTCCAGACGGTTTAAACATTTCCATGCAAAACTGATGGCTAAATTTTTATACCATTTATGATCAAACTGTAGCCCGGAAACCCGCTGGAAAACTTCTGTTACAGTACTCCACTCGCCGTTCGCCGTCCTTGGATTCGAGGTCATCACGATGACAACTATAGGGCCTACACCAGATTCCTGTTGTGATGGTATTTATAAAAAAAAATTTGCGCCAAATTATCACACGTATATTTAATACCAAGTTCAGATGAACAGTTAAGTTTTTCAACGTCGCGGGCTCAGTCAAGGTCACATGAAGGTCAAATATCAGAGTGAGTTATTGCGGCGGGCGAAAATATTCATTCACGCATTGATGCTTGGCGACCAATTATCACCTAGTTCAATTGATTATTTATCCAAATCAATAATTGTACATATATTATGCGGCCGTACAAATAGGGCGCACTACGTCTATCCTGTATTTTAACTTTGAAAAAGCACAGAAATATCCAATTGGTGCGAACTGTCCCCAAGGTAAAAGCAACCGGCGTGCCAATTTTCGGTTCAAACCGCCAAAGGTCAAAAACAGCCCTAACGTTGTGAATCGCTAGGCGCCGTAAGCGGACGGCCGCATAATATGTTGGCACGAAGCTGACACTCTAGTTTACTAATATTTCGCTGGTAATATGCACAAGATCACACCTCACACGATAGTGTGAGTGTTGTAAGGACGACCTTCAAAGTCTATGGAAAAATGCAAACTTTGACCCTCAGCCAACCCAAAACCTCTGAACCGATCGTCACCAAATTTGAATGGCGTGATTACGTCGTGGACGCCTACCACCAAAAAATTTGGGCTTAATCCGCCCAGGGGTTTTTGCTCCGCAAATAGGTAAAGTACACACCTCTCCTGTTCGAAATGTACTACACTTTTTTTGGTTCTCCAACTCGCCTACAGGCGAGTCTGTTAGACCGATTTTTACGCTTAATACGTCAAATGACGCAGTTCTGCGCAAGAAAGTGCATTTTTATTGTTATAAAATAAAAATTTTATTTTTCACTTATTTATTCAAAAAATTTGAAAAAAATACAATGGCTTAGTAAGTCAGATTTGTGTTCAATTGACTTTGCATTTAATAGGTTTCTTACGAAATTATTTAGGACGAATAACATTAAAACTATTAAGAATATTCAATCGTACCTTGGTATATTCTTACCCAGCGTTGTTCTGGGTAATAGATCGGTAAAGTTTGAACTCAGTTTCGGGCTTTTCGCTCGTTATGCTACCTAGTGTTCTGATAGAGAAACGTTGTTATAAATTTAAACCGGTCAATTTGAAATGAACGTTTGATCATTCAGTATTTGTCAGTTTATTGATATGTGTTTTTTTTTCTCTTATTGTGTGTATTGTAAATATGTTGTAATCGCTACCATTTGTTGCGGTGAATAAAGATGTTCAATGGCGCCTATTGGGAAAATTATAAAATTCTTTAAACTGTCATAACTTCGGCTGTGTGCAAGATAAAGTCGTAATTTTTGGTTCTAGGATATGGTTTTCGGGGACGGCCTAATTAACATTGACATTTATATTTACCCCCCGATTACCCCCCGTTGCCATGGCAACGCAATTTGGGACAAAGTTGGCTATAACTCGGCTTGCGTAAGAGATTTTTGGGAGACTTTTGCGCCTCTAGGGAAGTTTTCGAAACTTGGCCATCAAATGCTGCTAAATGAATTTTCCCCGACGGACTCTTGTTGCCATGGCAACAAAATTTAAGACAAAATAGGCTATACGTCGGCTTGTACAACAAATATCACCGAGATCCTTGCATCTGATGGAGGTGCGGGTTGAGGGTTTGGCAACTGGATGACGTCAGTCGAAGTCTACCACGGCCAACCCTGATTTCCAGGTATAACGAGCAGCAGCGTAGTAGGAGCAGCAGCAGCAGTAGACACATCCAACGTTCTGTACCCGTCCGGAGGTATACTGCTCTGCCTTAAAAAATAAAAGGTAAAGATACGGATGCTGCTACAGCGCTTTTTACATGCGTCAGGCTCATTCCCCGACTTTTGGCAATAAAACAGAAAATATGTATGTAAGAAACTTACCAGTTTACAACTGTGTGTAAGGACGATGTGATGATATCAGTCCTCTAAAACAGCAAAAATCATTTGGGTAACCTTAGATAGGGCTATGCATATGGCGTCCTTACAAGCTGACTTTAGTTGGTAATCGCTAACATAGTCTAAAGCCTTCTTCATGATTTTTGCTGTTTTAGAGGACTGATATCATCACATTGTCCTTACACACAGTTGTAAACTGGTAAGTTTTTTTACATATATAAATATAATAACAGCTGCAGATCCACTCTGTTTCAATCACTGACACTGGTTCTATATTAACAAGAAATCCGAGACGAGCGAGAGCCTATAGCAGTTCCTGTTCGTAAGATTGCTTGGTCTATATTCATCCATTCAATTGCAATTCACTTTTCTGCAGCCGAAGATCGCAAAAAATCACTAAATGCACCGATTTCGGGTTCAAGGTCATCGATGTTAATACTACTAAAAAGCAGGTCACCAGTGCAGCATGTCTGTGCCTATCTGCAACCATTTTCACGCTGTCAAGCCAATATTGGAAAAATAACCACTTTTTAGGGGGTACCCCTCTTAGACACCCGCGTGTGCAGGCCTCGTTAAACGTCAAAGATTGGGACTTATATAGACTGCTAAAATCTACATTCAATGCTGAAAATTTTATGTGCAGGGTATCTTGGTCTACCCCCCCAGCCATTTCGGCACAGTTCACTCTTGAAATGTGTGTCACATTCAGAAATTGCGATAAATTCACTAAATTTCCATATTTTGGGGGTTCAAGGTCATTCAAGGTCATCGATGTTGATACCCCTAAGAAGCTCATCGCCAGTGCTTGTTATGATAAGCACCATGTCTGTGCCTATCTGCAACCATTGTCACGCTGGACAAGCCAATAGCGCCAAAATAACGGCTTTTCAGACGGGGTGCCCTTCTTTCTCCCCCTTGTTCGAAAAAACCCCCTGCACTCAGCGGCATAAAATTTTGTCACTGAATACTAGAGACCCTAGGCTATAGCTAGCTACTCTCGCGTGTAAAAATGCAGAGAAAAATATATCAAGTCAATAATTTCCAATATATGTAATATTAATTTAGCATAATTCAACGGCGTTTACATAATATTCACAGTTATGATATTTGATATATTCAACTGTTGACAGTCAACAAAAAACTCAACATTACACTAAGTATTATGCTAATATACTGTATAGGATAATACTGAACTGTTCTTTGATACTGCATGAAATATCACACATGAAAATAAAAAAAAACATTGCATAAGACCCCAAGGCCAAGTGATACGATGTTATACTTATCACTTACTATATGGCATAGAAAACGTCTAGCACAAACTGTGCAGCTAATAGATAAAAACCAGTAATCGCTGTACAAAAAAATCTTAAAGCATATAACACTGATTTAAAAAACAAAAATGTTAATTACAACAAGAAGCCCAGCTGTTGCGAAGATAGCCGACTGTACTGGTTGTCAGTGACCTTCACGATCATCCAAGGTCGATAATTTTCAGGTCATTTAAAAACCAATATGCGACTTTCTATTACCAATTAATAGCAACCTTGGCCATATCTCTCACCGTTTCCAAAATATGGCTAGTTTTCCATCGAATTTCCTACCCCTCCATTCAACGCCCAATTTGAAAATGTTTACTATTTTAAAAGTCATTACAAAAAAATTACATTTTACTTACTAACTACAGTAAAATGATGAAAGTGTGTGTCTTGTCCTGAATAAAAAAAAAAACAGAAAAGCTCATCAACGAATAAAGATGTAAGTGAGACCCATAAAATGACAGCATTCAAACAGCTCACCACTCCCTAAACTATGCTATATTAATACACTATGTTACAAATAGAACAAAAGACAAAACATATAATTCTAGTAAACTAACAAATAATGACTAGAGCCCAGTTTTCCGTGGGCCACAGAATTTCGAGCTGAGTTGTGGAATTTGCCCTTGTCCGCAGAATTTTGATATTGCCGCGGAATTTCGTGAAATTTTGCAAAAGTTAAGAAATGACCAATGATTAGTACAATCGTCGGCTTGATAATGTAATTACACTGTGTCTAAAAAACATCTCCAACATTTTTGATTGTAACTTGAAGAAAAATTATCTGATTGTAATAATTTTAGTGCAAATATTTATGACACAATTTGCCATCAAATGCGCATTTAGTTTCTCACCTCACCCAATGTCTGCTTCTGCACTACCTAGGGAAAGCAGACCAAGCGAAATATGCGACAAAATATACAAAAAAGTGAAAAAAACATCCCCAATATTATTGATCATAGCTTGAAAAAAGATTAACAAATTTTAGTAATTTTTGCCACAAATATTTACGACACATCTGGCTATTAAACAATTGCTTAAGTGCCCACCTCATCCAATGTCTGTTTCTGCACTACCTGGGAAAGTCTGACGAAGCAATATATTAAAATCTGATAATTCTTGTTTAAGTTACAGTCAAAAATGTTCGGAATGTTTTTTGAGGCATAGTGTAGACTAACTATATCGTGGAGAAAAATCAAACTGAACTGCGTAAAACTGCGTCCCTACCAATAATTACCATCGTAATATGGCACAATCTTAAATAAACACAATGCGACTAATTGAGAAACTGCACCTTTGAAAAGAAAAAAGATCGATAATTTTCTTTGTATGTTGCTAGTATAACTGAGCACCATGCTGGCCTTCAAAAATGAAGTTTTTTGACAAAATAAAGCTTGGTTTACACACCGGAAAACCATGGTAAGTAGCGGAATTTGGACAATTTTGTCGCAGTGAGCTGTGGAATTCTGCGAACTGGCCCATGGAATTTGGCACAATTTTCCGCGGATAACTGTGGGCCCTAGTAATGACTAGCACTGGGAAACAGTCAACAGAAAAATGTTCGCATCTAAATGCTGACAAAAGTGATCGCTAATAAACGTTTTATTCGTTGTTTGCGCAAACATGATGCAGCAGAACATCAAAATAACATGAAAACATAAGTACAAAAAATTCCATATCTACATCAACACAAACATGACCACTTGGACAACAGGGCCCAGCTAAAATTGATCACATTGTATCTACAGTTTGTTTAGTAAAACGTCCAAACTATAAAATTCTTCAAAATGCTACATGAACTTACATATTTTTCTCAACACAAAATAAAATACAGCAAGCAAATACATATCAAGTTATTCTGCATATTTATTAACAAACTGTGAAACATTAAAAGTACTAAAAAATGCATTGTAGACATTTTTTTATTTTCTTGAAATTACACTGGCAATGGCTCCTTTTTCCAGAAGCACAGAATTAGGTTTTGTGCACCATTATAATTGCTTGAAAAAACTGCAAATACCAAATACTGAGCAAAACCAAATTTTTTCAATTAACATTAACTAGTAGGCCACACTGAACACAAGTGTTTCCCTAACAACTGTATTTGACAGTGACATACAGAACTCACAATAACCAAGTGAAAATACACAACACCAACACAAAGGCAAACAAGACACATGTAAACCAACAAGGTTTGATTAACGAGTGGTGAAAGTTACAAAGTGTGTACGCCACTAAGTGGGATTATAAATGCCCACAGGTGCAACATATAATAAAGCATGATGGCAGTTCTGCCAGCCTACCCTTTATTCTACAGACAGTCAGCACAATTAACTATTAATACAAAGGGACATTTCTCAACTCACAGACAAAAAAACATGCACTGAATACATTTGTGAATACATTTTTTCAGCAAGCACTCTAGGCAAGGCTATGTCCCCAAAAGTTTACATCTGCAATATTAGCTGGGGCTTCATGAATAGATTCATGTTGAAAATCCAATAGCAACAAAAAATATGACTGATAATACTGCAGTCCACAGGCAATTAGTAGTTAACTGGCAGGCTGCGGAGATTCTGCTACACAAATTCTGATATTTTTCACTACACCCTATAGGTTGTGTATCGCCATCCTGTCTGGATGGTAAATAATACATGCACACATAATCATGGAGTGCACAAGCAAGAGCCTTGCTGTAATGACCAATGGTGGAATTGTCACGAAACGGTCGTGCCGATTCAACCTGAATGGCATCGATAGTTCCCATCGTGATAGATCCATGCCTGCGGGTCAAGTATCCACCAGAGTAGAATGGATTGCCAATGCCTGGGCAGTGGTATGTGGGAGACGGTACCGCACTAAAACCATACAGCTCAAGCAGTGCACCTAAGCTATCTTTTCCACGAAGCAGACTGTCAAACTCTATGGCTGATTGCCTTGCTGCTAGGTAACGGATTGATGTATGGTTAGCCAGCACTGGCTTGTCAGAGTCCAGATCTGTTCCTGATACGAGATATCCAAGCTCTGTTCTCACAATCCTGAACATGACAGTAACATCACATGATCAGAAATAATTTAATGATCTAACAATAAAAAAACTAAACCACAACTGTCTAAAACATATACTGGTACATAGTGAAAGTATAAAGTAAGGAGTTTACTGAACACATCAGATGCACATGCCTATAAAAATTGTTATAGCCTGAAAAAGCAAGACAATAAAACAGTCACAATTAGACTACTGATTACAGTGATTAGTTTGTGATAAAAATCCACACAAAGTTGCAGATAAACTATCGTCAACACACCCTGAAAAAAGTAGAGCCTAATAAAGCAGTGACAGTATTATTATTTATATAGCTTATATATATATATATATATATTATATAGAGCTGTCACAGTTGATGCGTTAATTAACGCGTTAATGCGTTAATAAATTAACGCGCGTTAAAAAAATTAACGCACGTTAAAAAAATTAATGCACATGCGTAAATTTATTTCATTCAGTTACTAAATTCTGTGCAGCAAAAATTCGGATATTCCATTAAACTGCGGTTATACGATAATCGAATGAAATCAAGTAACTAAACTAGTTTTCGTTTTATCACTACTGTAAATAAACAATTACTTATTTATTTCATTGACAGGCTAATGGATTTCTAATTAAAAATTGAAAAAATGTAAGACTAGAAGTAAGAAAATTTGTCAGCAGACAGACAGACATACAAACATACGCATGAAACTGACAAAAGACAGTAAGCAAGCAATTTGCGTAAGCGTAACCTAATAGAGTATCACAAAATAATAGACTCTATGATGGACAAGAGATGATATACAAAATAAAAATACTGTAATAGTTAAATAGTAAATAGTCTAAATACGTTTAGAAATAAAAATTATATATGTTTTTTAAACTTTTTCATTTTTCTAACTTTCTATATTCTACAGGGGGGTCCCATAAACGTCTCGGGCCCGGGGTAATTTACCTCCTACTCTCCATCAAGACGGGACTGGGTGCGTTAATTTACGCGTTAATTAATGCATTAAAAAAATTAATGCATTGCGTTAAAGCGTTAAAAAAAAATTAACGCCTTGACAACTCTAATATTATATATTATATTTATATAGCTCGTGAGGGTGAATGCAAGAACAAGTAGTGGGTTTACTTGCAAAAAAATCAAATTAACACAAATTTTGGATATTCATACGCAATGCTAATACCAAATTAAATCTGAAAATCTAAACAACATTCAAACTGCTAGACATTTGTGTTTCAACAGCTACAAAAGTGAAAATAAAATCTGACAGAGTAAAAATCATGACAGTATATGTCAACTAATCAAACCTGTGACTCTGCCCATGAATATCGATAAAAAGTCCAACTTGGTTATGGTGGCTGATCACAGACTTTGCATCATTGATGTATGACTGATATTTCTGAAATGCACAGACCACTTCCAGTACATTAAATGTGGCTTCGGATTGGTCACGGTTGGCATCAAACTTTGTGCGCAGTAAATTGTTGAGGACAGCTGCAGGACAGCTACCACCAAACAACTCACAAAGATTGCGCCGAAGACCCAGTGTCAGCACATAAGTGTTGAAATCACTCTCCAATGTCACTCTACATCTAAAATCAGAAAATATCATTTGACTACAAATGCTATAAATTAGAACAAGTTGACAAAGCTTAAAGGTCCACGGCCACAGTCAAACTCACTTGTGATATTCATGTAGACCTCAATTAGACATTTCACCTTGTATATATAATATGTTAAGTTATGCTTTATAAATAAATGAAATTAATGTCTGAATGTAACAAAAAATGGTGCAACGTTACATTATGCTGAAAAATCTGATCTTGGCAAGTGGTCGAAAATGACATCACCGGTTAAACACAGTCTGTGTTTACCAATTAATTTAAATATTTTTAATGACAAAAAGTACTGTGTCGCATGACAACTGCAGCAGAACATAAGTAGAAAATATGATTTTATAATGCTTATGTTACTATGCATATTTTAAATTGACGACATGTTCAACAGGTGATGTCTTCAGCCTGTCAACATGGTGGTTTGTATTGTATGGCATTTTTGTAGATCTTCGATTTCAAATATATTTTCCATGTTGATAAAATGCTGGTCGCCGATATTACTATCAAAATTATCAGAAAACTCCTACCCCCCGAAAAAATATCTCTAACCTTAAACCTATCAAGCTGGATAGGAGTGAACTGAATCATTTTTTAACATTTGGCTGTGGATCTGCAACTTTACTAAACGTACTACTATGCATACTGTGACACAAATGCAACTGAGAAAAAAGCGATAAAGATTATCACGGACAATCAAATATCTAAATTTATACGCTATGCTAAATTTACCTGGTGGAGTTTTTCACTCCACAGGTGTGTGAGTATTCACACCTGCGTTCAGCTTCAATCCAGCACCCAGCATCACGGTCAGGTATCACAGACGGACTGAGATGTCCTCCGTGCGGCGCAGAGAGCACAATCGGCGGCCATCCGCTCGCCCCTCCCCTGAGATAGGCAACAAAATCTTCACAGCCAGAACCCGCTGCGTCCGAGTTCGTGACAACATTCGAAACGACAGCGCACAATAAAACTGATGCGACAACAACTAATTTTAAAGTAAACATAATTTGGAAATCTAAAATGTCGCATATGACACAAAACGACTGTGACGAACTAACGTCGAACTTTGACATCAGTTGGTAACTAAACAAACATTTTTACTCTTCACCCACGCCACACCCCCTATTCGGTAAACATCAATAATTATTCTATGCAAGTAATAAATAAGTAATGCCAACTGCTTTAATTTTCCGTTATCGCTCCCCTTATTTCGACTGTGCAGTGGGCAGCGGTGCATTAATATCAGTTAATTTTTCGGTAAGATTTTCTGCAAGTTGCAGATTAGCCTGAAGTTATAAGTATTCTACAATTTTGCGAAACTATTCTCGTTCGACCATTTGCTGTATTCAGTAGCCAGTGTAGCAAAACGACGATCTCCAACACGGCAACACCTGCTGGTAGGCAAAGTTGGTAACTGCCCGAGGATGAAAGTCCTATAGGCTTACCAATGTTCAGACATCGTCGAGAGAGCCTTATGACAGACAAGTGCAACGCCATCGTCTGCATAACGCTAGGCAAAAACTGCAAATGGTGCATTAAGATAGGAAAAATCAGTGATGTTATCAAGGACTTTGTGTTCGAGCACAAGGACGAGGACAAGTACTTGAAACCGAGGACAAGAACAAGGACTTAGAACCAAGGCCAAACAAACTCAAAGCCAAAACCATGAACATTTAAATGTTACTATTACAGCGACACATTAACGTCAACCTGAGCGACTTTAGTACGATTTTAAACATTTTAAACGTCATTAGTAGCATCATATTTCTGGAATAGACTAACAATGCTAAAAATATCGAACACAAAACTGACGTAGGCCTATTGCGACTCTTGCAATTCCAGGCTGAGTAGGTTTTAACTTTTAACTTTCCATTACGTTGTATGAATGTACAACTCTAAAGTTGTATACTTTGTTCAGTGGTAATGTTCAGTGATAATGATGTTGTGCTGGTTTCGACAGTTGTGGAAGATGGTGGTGTTCCATAAATTGCACACAGAACAGGCCCAAGTATTGAACCCTGTGGGATGCCACTAAGAACATCAGACCAATGTGACATAACTGAGTGGGCTCCAATTGCTAGCATCACAAGTTTTGGTACGACAACAGTTAATGTGTAACACCTTTTCAGTTGTGTTCAAACTGTCGGTAATAAATTAGTAATGAATGACTAATAAACAGAATTTATTAAAGTCGTCGATATTATGGTCGAGAACTTTATCTCAAGGCCAAGAAGAAGGCCAAGGACTTAGGACCCGAGGATGAGGACAAGGACTTGGGTTGGAGGACAAGGACACAGCTCTTTGACCTCGAGGCGCCTTAAGGACGAGGACAAGTCATCGAGGACACATTACTGGGAAAAATTCCATCATTTTCAGGTGATTTGAAATGTAACAGTACTATTTGCCCATTTTATTCGGTCTACAGTAACAATCAGAGATGTGCGGATCCCGGAATTTTGGGTCCGCGTCTGCAGGGCAGCATCCGCGTCCGCAAACTTCAGCCATCTTGCATCCGCGTCTGCACTGCTAGCAACACTGATAATGTTTAAAAGATACTGGAACCCAGAGCCAGCCTTTTCAAGTTTAAAAACGTGGCATGTGCAAGAAATTGCAAATGAACTGGAATTTTGCAGTATTCTTGTTGCTAGAAAGTAGGAATGTTGCAGTACAGAAATTTTTTACAGGGAGTGTCCACGTCCACGTTCGCAGACAACAAAAATTGCGTCAGCGTCCGCAAAATGCTTGCGGACGCTCATCCCGTCCACGTACGCACATCTCTGGTAACAATCTCTTCAAGAATGTGGACAGAATGTAATGGCCGGCATTTCAGTTTGCAGCTGCGCATATTGTTAGGGTCTACTCTCTCAGTCCTGCTACCAAGAAAGTGCGTCTAGTGAGTACATTGGCCGTCCGATTTGCTGTCCCAGGTTGCCACCAGGTAACCGACCAAAAATCCAACTTATTCTATAAGTGAGTGAGCGAGTAGGGTTTAATGTACCGCCCAACACAGTATAAATTATTTCAGGGATGGCCTTTCCAGTATATATTCTATAAGATTCATGAATGCTTTCTGCCCCGAGAGCAGAAATTCTGCCAAGATTCTTGTTTGAATTGCTAAAGTTTTTTTTGAACAGATCAACGACCTTCACAATGTCAAGACTGGTATTCTGAGTAGTCAAATATCAATGGTATCTGGCCAGTTTTTTCCCATGAGATAAGATTAGCAGTGGATGGTCAAACTGTAATATTGTTGCTTACACAAGCTAGTGTAAACAAAACACAAACATCACTTAAGAACAAAATTCACTGTAATGATCATCGAACATAATGCAAATGAAAACCAGATAATGTGAACAATTAACCACTGAGATGACAGCAAAAAAAGGTCTCACAAATACAGGCAGAAAATGGTCAAAAAGGTCAACGTTAACCTGGTCCCAATATGCACACACTCATGATATTCACCAACCAGCAAATGTGACAATAATTTCAGCTATCAATAGCAACAACAGTACCTAACTGATTCATCAGTACAATCAGTACTTTCTGTAGTATTTGCTTAAGTACAGAGCTAAAATTAATTTGGATTAATTTTTTATAGGCAAGAAAAACCACAAAACAGCAAAAACTGAATTCAACTACTTACAATTTACAACTGGCTGCAAACTAATACAAAATCGAAAAAGCAAAAAGTGCAGCCTGTTAAACTAACATCATTCAAGTAAAATCTGGATAACATGTCTTATGCAATATAAAATTTGCCTACAAACATTGACCATCCATCATTATGGGCTGTCGAATGTCCAAAATTTTAATCAATTAAAAAATTGTAATAGATTAATTTCTTAATGATTAATCAATTAATCGTTAATTTCTGCAGGCCTGCTTAATTACTATTTTACTTATTTTGAAACAGCAATTTGATATTCATAGGAAAAGTTAGAGCTAGAGCTTCACACTGAGACATGAGAAGCAGAATGTCAATTGTAGAATCTTGACAAAGACAGCAAAAGCTAAGACAAAGAGACAATATCAAAAACCAGATAAAACTGTTCAGTGGCAAATTGTGTCAACGGGAGCGAAAAGAGATGGGCACGGTGGAGAAACATCCAAACAGGATTGCATCGGAGAAGATTTGAAAAGCTTTGGCCTGACGCAACAGGATGCTCGGATTAGGGAGCAAAGAATAATAACAACCAAGAGACACCTGGTTAAACAAGGTTCACCACGAAAATGGTCATGAAACCAGTTGGTCCATATCCAGAGTGGTGATATTCCATACAATCTGAGATTTTGTATGACCATAATCACTACACATACATGTAACACAGTCGTGTCATGGCTGAGTGAGTGCGACAAGGGGGGCAACTACCCCCTAAATTTTAGGCTGTCAGAAAAATGTCAGAAAAACTTCTTCTTGGAAAATTTCCGTCGAAAAATGGAAAATTTGGGATCAAAAACCAGTTTGGGGAAAATTTAAAGTCAAAACTTAAATTTTAATCATCCATAACCTTTGCTGTCTGAAATTTGCAACTGTCTTGTCAGAATTCTGTGGAAAATTTGCAGTGTTGATCAAAAAATTACAACTTCCTGCCCCAGCCACTTTTCTAACCCACAATGCTGACAGTGTAACACACTGATGGACTCCAAGCAAAAATCAGCAAATATCTACGCCAAATTGGCTCACCTCATCATGTGCCTTCTTACAAAAGATTTAACCAAGTTCAAGAGCATTTTCTAGGAATGCACACAATTATGCATAGTTAGCACAGCAACCATGAGCAATGCAGATGAAAATTAAAATCAAAATGTTTTAATAAGACAATACTGTGACTTCTCTGCCATTAACATCATTTACAGGCACACTGTCTTCTTGTCACAAATGTCACATCAACTACCTTCACACCAAAAAAAACAAAAGTAATAGTAACAGTAGTATGAAACATGGAAACTTTGTAGTAGTTATGTTTTAAAGCAATTTTGCAATTTGCTGATTCTCACTCAAAAAAACAAGCTATTAATGAACATCAAAGCCAAAAAATAAGTCATCAATCACAGCAAGATCTCAACTACAGAATTTTCACTGCAGAGCCTTAGCACAGCCAAAGTTCAGTTGCATGACAATCATTATGCCATTATTGTTTTTAAGCAACATACCTGTATTTCTGGAATTAATCCAGACTGGAGAGTGAATGAGTGCGTGGGGTTTAACATCCCACTCGACACAGTATAGGTCATTTTGAGGACGGCCTTTTCAGGCAAAATGCACACACATACACATAATAATGGAACAGAAAGTTTAACCTTTACAGAAAACTCTAATAGGAAACATAAAATGCAGAAACAACCTAAACCTAACATTTAAAAACTCGCCATTATAATTGTGCGCAATTTAAGACTAATGGCAGTTCTAATCTTTCCCATTATCCTCCAGACACTCCTCAATCTCATAATGCTGTCTATTAGAGAACAGGGGGCAGACTGGAGAGAGAGTTCTAAGAGGAAAGAAAAGCTTTGGGATTTCTACTGCTGGTAATTACAGGTCAATATGTCCTTCATGTTACCCAATTAACAGTATCAAAGCACTCAAGGCCTGTTAAGTTGGAAATACAATATAACAAACAACCTGATAATAAAGACAATCTGGCAGAATTATGTCACGTAAAACATAACAGCACAATATTGTCCGAACGAAAAACAACAAGTCAGCATGACTTAACTAATGATGACTTCATAACCAATGAAATAACTGAACATTTTCTCCAGACAGTCAAAATCTCGGAATACCACCTAGTGACAGCAGGGAGAATTAATTACAATAAACACAAATTAAATTGTCGCAGCACCGCGAATTATCACCATTTCAGAATGCCAATTAGTGACGGCATGCAGAACAAACACATACTGAATGTGCTGAACTAACACAGCATTGCAAATGTCAGTCATACAGTCAACAGCAGTGATGGATACTGTACTGTTCCAATGATATCTAAGCACCATCCTCATCATCATCATCATCAACAGCAGCAGCAGCAGCAGTAGCAGACAACTGCCGTCTGTGGACTGATTGCACATCAATCGCTATCCAGTACTATAAACTCCGAGTCCATACTTCCATCTACAAAGCAGCATCAGTAAACGTCATTTATTCTGCTGCCATCATAACGAGCCAGATCCACCCATCTGAAACCAATATGTCAAATGTAGTGGCTTAGCCGAGCGGTAACATCGTTGGTCGCATCAGCAAAGTTACTCAACGCTGAGCCAGGTTAGTACTAAAATGGGTGACTGTTCGCAGGCATACTGTCTTCATATTCAACCAAGCACTCAGGCCAACTCAGCCAGGCCATCCCTCCATGGGTAGGCAAAATGAGTATGGCCGATGGCTATGGCCACTGCTAAGAAAAAACAGCAAGTTCTGCGTAACAGTAGAACAGTAGTAGTAGTACTAGCAGAGTAAAGTCCACACTATAAATCTACGACTACTGACATATTAACCTAGTTAGTTGAAGGTGATGACTGTTGATAGAGCCGGCCATCCAGCCTACTTTGGCAGTAGGCTAGCTTAATTGGGTTTAACCCTTGCTGGCTCTAAGTGCTAAAAAGTGATAAGCTCCGATGCAACAGACCTGGCCATCTGTGTGCGTGATCTTCTTAAATCAAAGACCAGCGACATTAGACATCAAAAACCTCCAGATAATGATGACACATATCTCACCTAAATGTTTACCTACAGCTAGCTGTTCATGGCTGCCAGTAAAAGCGATGCACTGTTCCATAATTGGGAAGAAGAATCAAGGAAGACATAGATAGGAAATATAAAGCAATACATAGACACAAGAAACATAAATTTGACCAAAGCAATGGGCATGTTGCATGACAAAGCCAAGTGAAGATGTCCAGTAGCAGTCTCGTTATCATTTTCTTGATGGAACAGAGATAGAAGACAAAAGAATGTTCAAGCACTGGCTAGTCAATCAGCTCACACACATTGGATGGACTACTTAATAATATGTTGAACTGGTGAGCAATATTATTGACAAACTGAAACGAAGTAAAGCAGACCTTGATAATCTGATCGCTGAGCACCTAATACACTGTCATCCCATCCTCTCTGTTATCTTATGCAAATAATTTAATTTGATTTTAATCAGTGGTTGTGTTTCTACTGCTTTTGGCTACAGTTACACAGTTCCGATTTGTCAACTGCAAGACAGCCGCGTCAAGTCTGTTAAAATTAACGATTTTCGAGGAATCGCAATTAGCTAGGTTATCTCTAAAGTTTTCGAGCACTGCATATTAGACAGATTCGGCTGGTTTCTTAATACTACTGACAATCAGTTCGGTTTTTAAAAAGGCCTGGGTTGTACCGACACTATTTAAACCGTATGCAAAACAGTAGAACGTTTCATTAATGGTGGCAGCACAGTAAATCTATGCACCCTAGAATTGACCAAGGCCTTCTATAAGGTCAATCATCACGCACTGTACATTAAGTTAATGCAAAGGCGCATTCCAAACATACTACTATGTATATTTGAAAACTAGTTCTCAAACTGCTGGACCTACATAAAGTGGAATAATGTAATGTCAGATTTTATCCAAATCAAATTTGAAGTGCGCCAGGGTTCTGTGCTTTCCCCGCAGTTATTTGCTGTGTATTTAAATGACATAGTTAGCCAATCACCTGTCAGTCAACGCTGCTTTGTGGTGTTATATGCGGATGACATTCTAATAATGGCACCTTCCATTTGTAATTTACAGCAGCTCGTAAATGCATGCCAAGCGGAACTTGATTTATTGGACATGCAAGCCAACTTTCGAAAGTCGTCCTGTATGCGCATCGGGCCACGTTGCAGTGTTAAATGTGACAACATTGTGTTGACAACTGGCCAGTCTTTACAGCGGGTTGATCAACTACGATATCTTGGTGTATTTATTGTGCGTTCTGTCAAATTCAAGTGTTCGCTAGATCATGCCAAAAAAAATTTATATCGTTCATCTAACACGATATTTGCAAGGTTGGTAGAGCCGCTTCCGAGGAAGTGGTTCTTCACCTAATTAAAACAAAGTGCTTACCTGTGTTACTGTACAAACTCGAAGTCTGCTCCCTAACAAAAGCTGACCAGCGTTCACTTCACTTTGCAGCCATACGTTTTTTAATGAAATTATTTTGTACTTCGAACAAAGTAATAATTAATGCATGTTTAAGTTACTTTGACTTTAGACTCCCAAGTGAGTTGTTGCTCAAAAGGTACGAGAAATACTTATTAAAAAAGGGTTTGTCATAGTTGTTGCTGTCGACATGAGTCGCTGTCAGTGGGCCTACTGTAATTAGTTAAGTTTTCTTTTATTTTGTATTTGTTTGCTACCTCTCATGGTGAATAAAAATGTACAGCAGTAAATGTTTAGCCATCTCCTGGCTTAAAACTCAATCTGTTCAAACTCTACTGATGGATTTTTGCTCGTGGTGTTCGACAACAAGCTAATCCCTCTGTAATATGTGCACATTATGGTAACAGGGAGTACAGCTATTATTATTAGCAGAATTATTAACTGTGTTATTTTGGTGACATCATTTAAAACACGTTTGTGTTCCTTCCTGAACTGCGAGAACCTGGTAGAATTCCTCACCGAGGTATCCGCTACCCCAAACACAAGCGTTGCATGACGAGCCTGCCATGACTACAAGAATGACAACAAAAGCTGAGGGAAAGGTAAACGGCTTAGGTGGGGTGCTCATAGTTGGCCCATAGGAGAAGAAACTGCTGAGTCTGTGACACATGACCATTGCAACGCCAGACCTACGGTTACCTTTCTAACTGCACAGTGTCACTGCCCTTTGACCAGTACCAAATTATACTGCTTGATGAACACTGAACAGTCACAAGTGTGTGAGCAACTTGCCCAGGGTTGTTACCCGACAGTGCACAGCCAAACCACTGAAACCAGTGACCTTGTGAGCAATAGTCGAACATGCTACAACCACTACAACACCAAGCCACATCTGATAACAGGTAGCATTAACATACTGCTGCGTGGCGGGGAAGAGAAGCTGATGGTGTCATCATCATTATCATCACTGACAGTGGCTGAACACTCGTCATCCGTCTCAGTCAGATCAATCATTTCAATCAGACGACTCGATTTCACTGGTGAATCTATGCCAAAACACCACCGCTGCTGTAACAATACTACACCGCATACTAAAATTAGCAACAACCCTTGCTTCAAACACATAATACAATTTGTAGTTCACGGATTTCAACGAAATATCTTAGTATTATCTACCACCACACCGGCTACTATGACTGCACCTTACCGCGTGTTTCCAGCAAAGGTTATAACTAAATCTGGGACAAAGTGTAAAACAATACTCTGCGAGAAACCACCAAGCACGGCTGGTGGGCTGGCGACGTCACTCTCCGCGCTAATGCCGCATGTCTGCTATATGTCGTGCGCTGATCGTATACATAGGTTACCGAAATTAGGCCTGGAGTGTGAGATGGCGTGCGGTGGAGAGGGGATACCCATAATCCTTCCAATCTGTCATAAATGCCAACTGTTCTACAAGTGTACTTCTGCCTCCCCCGCCCCAAGCCACTCGTCCCGCTACCGTTGTTTGCTAGCAAATCGAGATAACTATCATTCTATAGTGGTCACCGCCCGCCGCCAACTGCTGTTTGATCGCGGCTTAGACAGCAGTTGGCGACGGGCGGTGACCATTTATACTGAGTGAGCAGATATCGGTATTGGATTTCACAGTCAAAAAATATTGCCCAATACCCAATCCACCCCAATACCAAGTATTGGCCAATACCCAGTACCCCAATACTAGCATCGTTCGAACCCTAGAATAAGAGTTTTTATGACTCACACTGTATTAAAGGTAAAGGTTGTCAATTTGTATAGCGCATCGTTGTGTATACACACCTCTAATGTGCTTTTCGTCACTAACCAGAGCCGCCAATCACACAGCCGCCGCATGCAGTCTGCAAACACAGACCGGCCGGCCAGGCAGCCCCAGCCAGCTGTACTAAGGTCCCCACCTTCCGTAACCCATATAAATGAGTTACCACTCATTTAACCGACCCCGGAGAGATGGCAGGCTGAGTTGGCCTTGTTGGTTGACTGATAGCGGACGTCGTACCCACAAAGTGGTCAAGCAGCCATCCATCAGTCTAGCGCAGGATAAGGAAAGTCCACCGGCCGGTTCTAACCACTATGCTACGCCACCAACATTGTCGACTGTTGTATTGTCAACTGGTACTCAATAATCACATAATGCAAGTAATACTAGTAAAGCGGCACTTAACAAGCAGAACTGCTGAGAAACAGGCAACCCACAAATGAAATAACGAATCAAACTGGCTTAAGCAAAAAGAATAAAAAGTTGTTGAAACGGTCTGGTGGAAAAGTAAACAAGCAGACGAAATACAAACACAAGGAATACGAACCAGAAACAGCGTGGATGACCGAATTCCTATCTTTATTATCGTCACAGACTGTCTTTGCCGATGATGATCCCTTTGGTAGTACTGAAGCCCACGATCCATCGTCTGAGAACTTGATGTCATTGGAGTCCAACACTCCATTCAGTATTTCAGTGAACAAGCTGCACATAAAATGTAAACGATAAAATTATTTCACGAATACAAATACACAATACATTTGACATCACATGTAATGTTTCCCAGAAATATATGTTCGTGGAGTGTCAACATATTCTGCTGTGGTCCACCCAGAGCTAACTTAAACATAAGCTTTGTCCTTAAAAAGTAACAAGAAATTTGAGCTAATGCTCACGAAAAGCACGAACGCGTATAGCAGTTCCTGTTTGCAAACTGTCAGCCTATCTCCATCCATTTTGTTGCAGTTCATTCTTGAAGTGTGCACTGCAGCGAAAGATCACAAAAATCAATAAAAACCCCTTATTTTTGAAGTTCAGGGTCTTTCAAAGTCATCAATGTTGATACGACTGAAAAGCTCGTCACTAGCGCTTGTTGTGATAGGCAGCATGCTCATGTCTATCTGCAACTGTTTTCACGAAAAACTGGTCAACAACGGTCAAATAATGACTTTTATGGGGTACCGCTCTTTGATGCCCTCGTGCGCAGGTTTCCTTGAACTTAGAAAACTGAAACTTGGAAATCTATGTTCAATGCTGAAAATTTATATGCAGCTTGTCCATGTCTATCTCAATTGATTTTGGCGCAATTCGCTCTTGAAATCTGGGTCGCAGACCGAAATCGCCAAAAAAATCCATTAAAAACTCCTATTTTGGCACTCGAGGTCATCCAAGGTCGTTGAATTTGGCGCCAGTCGGGAGGCAGTATACGACTTCCTATTAGTGATTAATAGTAACCTAAACCCTATCATGCACCGTTATTGAGACACAGTGACTTATTGGCTGAAAATCACAAATTTTCCCCACCCCCTCTCATTTAGCACCCTCGTTTGAGGTGACTCCCTTCAAATTTATGGAAAAGCTTTACAGTTCCTGAAACTAGAGTCTTCCAGGCAGCCGACGGTAAAAATTTGGTGATTCTAGATTTGCACCGTTTTTGACTGATCCATCCATGTGACAGACAGACAGACAAACAGACAGAATTGCAATGGCTAAGATGCACTAAAGCAGTAGCTGCTATGGCGTGTAAAAATTAGCACACCAGTTACTTTCACCCTGGGAACACTAACACCAATGCTGAGTTTTCCATACCCTTTTGTACGGGACGAAAAGACAGAAAAATAAGCAATACCTGTAACGTGGTCTATTAGAATGGCTGTGTAATACATAAAAACTGTCAATGCTTTGAAAAGATTGCTGCAAGCATGTTGCTAAACTATTGCGTGCTCGGGTCAACTTAGCCTCCTACCTTCAGTGGGATGGAAAACGAATGGCCTACAGTAGCCATCAACATTAAAAGAAAGATAAGCTGTTGCAAAGGAAAACTGACTGTACTGGTAGCAGACAGTAGATCTTTACTACACTGCGTCTCAAAAAAAAAAACGTCCCACTTTGTGATTGTCCATATCTTCGTCAAATATTGACTGATTTTCAAACTTTTTTCACTGGCACATTTTGTGGACAAATCTACTCTACACTACCATGTGAAACTTAAATTGTCAAAAATGTCAAAATTGGGGTTACGTGATGTCATCGGTCATGTGACCATTGGACTTGGCATATGTGGTTTCCTATTGGTGGTCCATTGTAACCATGCATCTATCTTGCATCGTTACGGAGATATGGGGCCCCACAGCTATTGGGGTCATGACCTTGACCTTTTGAGGTCACGTGACGTCATCGATCACGTGACCATCGGACTCGGCGTGGGCACTTTCCTACTGGTGGTCAATGAGGACCGTGCGTCTATCTTGCACGGATATGGAGATACGGGGCTTCAAAGATTTTGGGGTCACGAGTTTGACCTTTTCGGGTCACATGACGTCATCGGTCACATGACCATAGGACTTGGCATATGTGGTTTCCTATTGGTGGTCCATTGGAACCATGCATCTATCTTGCACGATTAGGGAGATATTGGGCCCCAGGAATAATGGGGTCACGAGTTTGACCTTTTGGGGTCACATGACGTCATCGGTCACGTGACCATTGGACTCGGCACATGTGGTTTCCTGTTGGTGGTCCATTGGAACCATGCGTCTATCTTGCACCGTTACAGAGATATAAAGCCTCAAAGGTGCATTTGCCCATGTTAAAGGCCAAAAGTTCACTGCGCATGCTCCGTGTCACGTGACCTATAGGCAGGGGGCCAAAATTACCATATATTTGGAATTCCCAAGTCTATATTGCCTATTCACTATACAACTTTTATGAGGCTACGATGACGATTAAGGGTCGTTTGTAGGTGACAATTTTATACAGAGGCGTGTTTTTCAAGGCCAAAACGTTGACTGCGCATGCCCCGTGTCACGTGACCTGTGGGTAGGGGGTTTAAAATGACCACATATTTGGAATTCCCAAGGCCATATTGCTTATTCACTATGCAACTTTTATGGGCCTACGATGATGATTAGGGGCTGTTTATAGGTGAAATTTTTTTATACAGGAGCGTTTTTGGCTGAAAATTTCTAAGTCCGTTTTTGGGCCCAATTTTCGTCTTTGGGGGGATTTTTCAGGGGTTAGATATTAACTTTGAATTTTCTATCCCTAAAAAGGCACACCCTTGCGTGAGACCGCGTCGTTTGAGCTATCGTGCGTGAAAACCCGCCGACCGGTCGGACCTGTAGGTCGGTCAACATAAAAAAGGTATATATATTCTAGAAAATTTTTCGTTATATTTCACCCATTTGCCGAGAAGCCCCCAATGGACGGATTTGCACGAAATTTTGCATGGGGGTCGTCTCACCAATGTAATCACCTGTTTCAAATTTTGTGTCGATCGGTTGAGGGGTTTCGGATCTGCGTGGGGTCGAATGTTGCCATTCTCCTTTTACTTAGCTGGTCGCCATTAACACAGAGCTGTGCTACCACACGCCTGTGACAAGGTAGTGTAGCGATGCAGTTATGGTGTGGTGGGATATTCAATAACTGCTTTATTGCAAATTGTCCAAAGAGTGTGCGAGTGAAAGAATTTCAAAAATTGGCTAATATTTGTCAAAAATATAGACAGTTACAAAGTGGGACATTTTTTTGAGACACAGTGTACTTGTACTCTGTATGTCACTACATTTGATGCAGTAATTACATACATAATATTCAACATCATACTACTTCCGGCTGCAGTAAATAAGCAAGAAACTACTTCCACGAACAGGTGGCGGTGGAAACTCTACATTGCAAATTGTGGCAAACCACTGCAAATAGCGACTTGGTTACCACAGACAACCTACAGGAACTCACCTACAACTTATCCAACAATACCATTGACAACCCTCTATGACATACTGTTTAGCAACAATACAAAACATTACAGGCAGAGAGACGACAGACAAGTAAATGACAAACTGTACCAAAATTGCGACCAATAACGTGGTTGGCTAAAAACCAACGCATTATGGTTAATTTAACAATATGTGCTATATAAATTTACATTTTACTCACTTATTTTACTAACTGAAGCGTCGGACAACACTTACCCGTCAATAATGAGTGAGTCGTATTCGGCCGGCTTGTCACAGACAGGACACAGCCATGTTGGCTTTTTCTCATTCATCTGCAGGTAAGTCGCTGCATCAAAGCACTGGAGATGTTGACACAAACTCGACCGACATGGAACCGACATTCTCACCTTACTCAGCTGCACAGACACAGATACATTGGGAATCTCACACAAACAGGCAACCCCCACCATGGGCTGCCACCTTGTGATGATGGTGGGACTTAGTGCTCAAAAGACCTGAAAAATTTCTAAAATCCACAGCCGAGGAGCCAACCTTCAGTTACATTCAGGGATGCGCATTGGGTCAAACTTATACGGCCTCAGAACTGGGCAGATGCAAAAGCCTGCCTGTCCTAAATATAAGGTAAGTGAGAAAACTGGCAATGAGATTATCACGCACAGCATTCTTAGCATGCACTGCAACACATTACTAGTGGACTCATAAAGCCATCGCCGATTTACTGCTGAAAATACTGACAAAACGGACAGAGTATGCATTGTACACACCCAAAATATATCCCGTCATAGTTTGGGCTAAGCTAGTTTATACCAAAGGTTATACCACCAATATGCATCTTCAGCTAGAAGATAACGGTTGGTGTTACCACATGCAACTGCAAACATAACGAAGTTGAAAAAAAATTTAATTTCATACTGAAATTAACTCAAAACATCAAAGATATGGACCGAGAAGCTATATAAGCTGCAATGCATCGACAGACTCTCACTACACCTCCATAATTAAGTCTAGTGGATAAGCAGCAGAAGCCGGTGGTACATTATCCGTCCGTCCACGAATAGTTCTGCTCTCCAAACTTTACGGCGTTTGCCAGCAGTTTTCCAAGATTGACAGTGTTAAATAGTGGAATACGAATAAGAAGAGTGCAGAAGTTTACCGGACACAGCAGAGAGATTTTCAGACTGGTCGCCGAGATTTCATTGTCTGCATTCTGCGCCAACTTCTCCTTGACTAAAACATCATATATTGTAGCAGTATATTAAACTCACAAAATGCTGGCAATGACAGCTGGGTGTATACCCAAAAATTATTGCAAAAACTAACCCAAAAACTGAACTCTAACTTAATCCAATCTTCGTCCCTTGTTCCACTAATAATGCAATATTTATTATGGTGAAGTTTTAAAAACTTCTAAACTTATAAATATGAACATGTCTAGATACTGGGCTGATGTACCATACTGCCAAGAAAGTAAGTATTTGATATAAACACGCCAGTGCCTGTTACAGAGCCCCTTCTACAAATTTCATTGAAATCTGTTAACTTCTTTTGACTTATCTTTGATACAAAGGGAGAGAACAAATACTACAACATCTGCCACTCTGTGGTAACTAACTAAGCAGAATGTCATGCGATATGTAAATTCACTGATTCAGCACCATCTCATCACTGCTGTAGTAGACAGGACATCAATAACGAACAGAAATGCAGGATAATTGGATAATTAACAAGAGAAATACGAGAACTGACTGAGAGTGCACGTGACATCTGGGGCGGTATGCATAACAACGTCGTAGATTAGTTTGGACTTAAGGCCTACGTCGCGACTAACTACTTCCAAACTAGAAAGATGCGTTCGACGGCATGCAAAACGCTGTCGTAGCGAGCGACTAACTACTACCGACATAGTTGATGTCGGGTAGTTTGACTCTGAAATTCCCTGGCTAAACGCACTCTGCCTCGGCCGGCCTGCAGCTAAAAACAGATATGGCCTGACTTGTCGTCTGCTGCAGTCTCGGGCGTGCTCAAGCCTAGTTACAGCTCCATGGGCTAAGTAAAAATGTGCGATGCAAATAAATGAAAATTATCGAACGCTAAAAGTTTTATTCAGCAATTTTTAATACTGCAATTAGTTTCAATAGTGTAAGTGACTTACCAGAAGTCCTTTACGACACATGACGTGATTTACAGATTCTCCTTAGCGACATTAATTTACACTGACAACGACGGACTAAATATTTACGACAGATCGCTGGAGCGACTAGAGTTAGTTCAAACGTAGGCATCGGACTAATGCTACGTCATCGTTATGCATACCAACTTAGCACTACATCCGACGTAAATCGATTTTAGTTTGTAAGAAAAGTTACAACATTGTTATGCATACGGCCCCTGGTAACCTTCAGTTACATTCAGGGATGTGCATTGGGCCAAACTTATATGGCCTCAGTAGTGGGCAGGTGCAACAGCCTGCCTGTCCAAAATATACGGTAGGTGAGAACACTGGCAACGAGATCATCACGCACAGCATTCGATTTCTTTGCATGCACTACAACACATAACAAGAGACAAGACGAGAACTGACTGAGAGTGCGTGTGACATCTGGTGCACGAATGCCATTCTGCTTCAGTTGAGAAAGAAGATTTGTGACTGTGAAATGTCGGACCATATACACTGATGCACAGTGAGTCTGTGCAGTCACACAACACACAACATACTGGTCAATGTTAACATTAGATTTACATAGCGCAATATCACGAAGCATTTCTATTGCGCTGAAAACACTCGTCTTGCGAAATGTACAGTTTTAAGTCATGCCTAGAGCTAATGCTGCAGAGCAATAGATCAAGAAGAGTGTCCACTGTCCAGTAATAAGTTCCAAGCCATCAGAATGAGAAAAGCAAATTCCCAATGGCCGAACATGCTTTGTTGGCCGAACGTGCTTTGTTGAAAATGTGGAACAGCAAGGAAGCGCCGACTGGCAGAGCTCAGACGCTGTCGACTGGCGACATCGAAGACTAGGATGCAGTGGCCGATCAGGTGCTTCAGTGCTTTGTTCTGAAGGGACCTGGTCAGCCTTAACAACTATTTGTTGCTGACGTTGGGACGAGCACACCAGATCGCATGTGGGAGATGGCGGCAAATGCTCCAAAAAATTGTCCAAGAAGATAGCATGGATATATCAACGTAAGTTATTCAGCCAACAGCCACCACAAATACACTACGACAACAATTGCTCTATATTATCATTAGTAGCTCCTAAGGGTTCTTTTTATGCAATCAGGTTCTTCAAAGAAAGTGATTATCATTTCACAAATGCTTGTCATCGTATCTACTTTATAATGCATTCCGAATCATGTGGCTGTGATCAAAAAATTTTTGAATTAAAACTTTATCAATTGTTAAAAATTTGTAACAATTAACTGCACAATTAATCGTTAGTTTCTGCCACTCTACCCACAATAAAAAAGGTTTAATGAAATGCAACCCTGCACTGTAAAATATACATGACACAGTTTACACAACACTGACACATTACGAAAACAGTCAATAAAAATCTAACAATAGCCGTCATAGTTCTACATCAAAATGGTACATTACTCACATACAACATCACAATACACAATTTAATTATAACAATCGACATCACTTATATAAGAAATATAAGTTAAGGCGATAATTTGACAGCTCTAAATATGATCAACACAAATTAAATAAAAAAGTATAACGAAATGAATTGCCTTATCAACTTCGCGAAACCATCCTAGGACGAGATTGTTCTGCGTCAAAGATGACAGTACGGCCAACGTAGTGATGTCAATAGGATGGCCAAATGGTTTTGGATTATCTCCTGGCTTGACATTCTGAGGTGGCACCTGCAATATACAACCAGCAATCAGTCCTTAAAGACGAATCAACCTTGAACAGTGGCCTGAAAATATTGTGAAAACTTCAGCAAATTTGCCTGGGAAAGTCGAGAAATAGTCAACTCGCAGAATGCTAAACCTTTTAACCAATTACAGTATAGCCGAAGCCGACTGGAAGCTAACAATTACAATGATGATATGAATTTCACTTTTACTGATTCCGCCTTGATGTCATTGGTTGTCCATAAGCTAATAACCCAAATACAGTACACTTTAAAAGTTTATAAAGTTAAACCAGACAGGCGGCGACTCCACATTGCTTCATGTAATATCAGAGCTATGGGAGTATGGGGGCATAACGTGCTACGTAGAATCACACAGTGTTACCAGCCATCCATAACAATGTACATTGTCTGTCCGTCTCAACATCTGGCTAGTGTGACGTTGAAATACTGTGGTCATTAGCTGTAGTGTTGTTACGGTTATCGAAATCGGCACCGGAACCGCAGTTTTTTTAACAATATCGAACCCTATTGAAACTGCAGTTTTGGGCTTTCTATTGACGGTTTCGATTTCCAAACGGCACAGCCCCAGTGTCTTGAATGCACCATGAACGTTACGGCACACAGTGGCAAGACGACTGCGGCTCAATGACACGTCTCGCCTGCTTCTCTGGCTGCGGGCGTTATTGCCCAGATCAAACTGAGATCGCCCACAGCACTGCATCTAGTGTTTGAGGTAGATGGGAGGCTTAGAACGATTGAATGAAGCAGTGTGGGAAAGCAGTTGAGCATCTGTGAGTTACTAATTAATGTCAGAGAAGTGAAGCGGTGTTCTACAGCTGCAGCGCTGCTGGTGATGTGGGTGAGACAGCATGACCGGTTATGTAATATTTATTACAACAGAGATTATATGATGATTCGTACCATGACACGGGTTGGGAGCGGGCAGTGGGCCATGTGTGACACGCCGTGAAGGAGTAGATCAGGTTTAAAGCTGCAGCTACTTCTTACACGTTTACGCAAAAAATCACTCAGGTGATAGCAAAACGGAAGAGACAGACACAGTGAATGTTAAAAAAGCAAAATTTCTGCCACCAATCTATGCTAAAAATCATTGTTAGCAAGCCCGGCTACATTTAGTTATATGACTTTACTGACGACTAAGTAAGCAATAAGAAGCAGCGCCCAGCGCTCAGCTCTCGCGCCGTGGTATGAATTGTCAAATTCCATAAAAGAAAAGTGTAGAACAAAATCGTCTGCTACCTGCAACAGAGGTGAGCGGCGGCGACAGTGAATGCAGTTATTTATGTAGCCACTGATATGTGGTGCAGTTGTAAACTACTGCAGTCCTGTCTAGGGGCCTGCAGCATGAACAGAGTTAATTACTAACAGGTGTGAGTAGAGACCACTCGTTTTATGCCAAAGCGACGGCTGGACGTCGGTCACTGCACGTCATTGTGATCTTGTGATCGTGGCACGTGTTGTCTGATCTCCCTTTCTGTCTCTGCCTTAGCTCATTTGTTCTGAAGAGTAATAATGCAAGTTTGCCTCATGCCATGCCTCATGACCGAGTGGAAAGCATAAAACTGTAACAACAGTATCTGTAGCAGTGCCTCCACGCCCCTAAACTAACCATTAGCGTCCCCCCGTGGGTCTGTTTTGTCAGCTCTCTCTCTTCCTCTACCCATCAGCAATGCGCTGTCACTCGACCACCCATGTAGTTTGCGTTTATCAGCGGGCATGCCCGTTATCACTAGATGTCCGTCCGCAGCTGGTTTTGGTGCTGGTCAAAAAATCGAAATCGAAACCGACCAAAACCGTGGTTTTTTCTTCAAAACCCAACCAAAACCAACCGATCTCGGCCAGTGTGAAATCGTAACAACACTAATTAGCTCTGCTACCTCGAAAGTTATTGCTGAAATAATTAGTTAAGTATTTCGCACTTTGCTTGCCAAACGTCAGCAATCTAGTACACAGGTGACACCATCAAATTTAGGGTCAAACAGAAATGGCATAGATATCCAGAAAATCATTTTACTCAATATGCAAAGTAAACAGACATGAGACCGAAACAGTCAGCTATTAATGAATCCGAACGTAGTAGAAGTCATTCAAATACCTGCAGCGGATATGGTGTACCATTAACAGAAAGCAACAGGCTGGATGGAAATGCATCCGATTGTTCAGATAACGTGTCTGTTAGACAAGTTCTTAGCTGCAGCTGGACGCCGTAGTCAACAATGCCACAGTCGTCATCCAGCAGGTTACTCTTACTAAACATCAAACACATGAACATAAAAATGCAAAGTTCTTCCCAAGACATAAGGCACACAAAATGGCGCTTATCTTTACTTCCTTAGCCCTCAGATAGACACCAGTTTACACTGCAAGACATGAATACAGGGCTAGTGCATTGTGTGGTGTGCCTGTTTATGACCCAGCTTTTGCTGGTACTTGTTGCTCCTACACACGAAGGGATGGCCAGGATGAGTTGACCTGCATGGATGGTTACACACTGAGATAATTTACCCAACCACCGACGATAATCTATCCAAGTACTAACCAAGCCCAATGTTGATTAACTCCGATGATGCGACCAACAACGTTACGAACTAAGACGAACTGCCACCAAATAAACAAAAGCATATACATCACAAACGAATGCACTTGCTTAAATTACAATGACAGACTTTGGCAAACTTCATTCAATTTTAGTTTTTTGTTCCATGAACATTACGTTTTATATAAGTTTTTCAAGCCTATAAATTCACAAATGTTTGTGGTCATCCATAAAGGATGTCATAAAGGATGTCTGCAAAGTATCAGCCAAAACT
>Ga0209367_1000946_pt1 | contig 33282 bp, 24 predicted proteins | sample WorMetLIZISLAND2_FD_187412 | JGI IMG/M metagenome (GOLD analysis project Ga0209367, IMG submission 187412) | Marine gutless worms symbiont microbial communities from Max Planck institute for Marine Microbiology, Germany - Olavius geniculatus... ... | reverse complement strand
CGCAAACCAACTTGGTGCAAGTAACACCATGTCATCGGCATAAGCTAGTATATTATAGAATGTGCCGCCAACATTGCAGCCAATACCGGTAGCATTAGTACCTGCGATAAGCTCACGAATATAGCGCAAGAATAGATAAGGTGACAATAAACCACCTTGCTTAGTGCCATTACCTACAAAAAACGGATCAGAGGTCACTGTCTTATTTGTTGAGTTGGGTAATTTTTATTTAGTAAACTTCCTAGGAATTATAACATCTTCTTTTTAATTTTTCACAAAGTTTTTCTTACGATTTTGTAAACACGACTTGCAAACTTTTCAAAATAGGGACCCTGGATATGGGTCTTCATGGCCTTTCAGGATTAACACTATAGTTAACACTTTCTCTTAGAATAAATACACTAACTGGAGCCCAACTTTGGTGTTACCTTTTTCTAAAAACTAATATTTGCAATTATTCACCAAATAAGGAAAAAGATAATCGGAAATGGCAGCTAACGCCAAAGTTAATCAGAACATTAGCGATTAACACCGGACAGCTGCAATGCAAATGAATACGTGTTTTTTCGTAATCCTTAGGGATTATAAATTTTCTAATCGATTTTCAGTTCACTTTCTTATCTACTGATATTCGGACTGTTTTTAGTAGATTAAGAGAAATGGATTAGAATAAAGATAATCCTTCTTGCCAAAATGTGAACTCATGTATTTCCCACACATTAACGCTTGTCATTTTGGGCACCAAAATCTCTACTGTGCTTGCTAGCAAATCAAATCATTTCTGTCCACCTGGTGTTAACTGCTTGAACAGACAGACAAAGAGAATACATCTTACTGTGTACAGAATTACACAGGTATTCTATAGTCATATAGTCTGGAGTAGCAGATGTAACTGCTGAACTATCTGTTAAAGCCCAAATTCCATTACGCCAACTTTCACCAAAACTTCCCCGTGGGGAAAGTCATGGACACAAATCATGAAAGGTGCCAACACAAACGGTGACAAATCATGAAATCATGAAGTTTCGGTGAAAGTCGCGGACACAAACCATCTCGACATGTCAAGATGTTTGCAACAAAGTCCGTGACAAGTCCATGACAAACCCGTTTGTGTCGCTGTAATGGAATTTAGTCCGTTAATCACAAAAGTCCGCGACACAAATCACGAAAGTAAGCAAAATGATTTGCGTCGTGGACTTTCATGATTTGTGTCCGCGACAAAGTCACGTACTTTGTCGCAAAGTCGACGTAATGGAATCTGAGCTTAAGATGACACTGGATAGTGAACAAAATCAGAGCCTGTCCAAAGCAGAACAACATAACTTCACTAGTAGTCAGTCCATTAACAAAAACAATCGACACCGTGAAAAAAAAACTAACGTTCTGTGGCACGGTGGGTTAAAAAGTAGCAATTTTTGTAACTTCTGACAAACAGCTGCAAATTTCAGGCAGAGGAGATTAATGGTGCTCAGAATATCAACTTTGGCCATAAATTTCAACAGCTCAAAATTTAGAGGGCAACTGCCCTCCTACCACGACGTCATCAAATGACCATTCAGCTTCCCACCTCACCCAATGTTTGCACTACCAAGGGAAGGCAGACCAAGTGAAATACGCAAAAAAATTGCAAAAATAACATCCCCAACATTTTTTATTGTAACTTCAAGAAACATCACCAGATTATAACAATTTTTGGCCCAAATATTTGTGACTCCACAGGCTATTGAATGGTTGTTTAAATTCCCACCTCACCCAACTTCTGCTCTTGCACTACCTGGGGAAAATCGACCAAGCAAATCATGTATTGAAATGAATTTTAAAAACTTCAATAAATTCTATCAATCCAGATGTCTGGCCCCCAACAGCCAGCTGATTACAAGGTTTGACCGTCATAAAGCAGTGTGTCTACCAGATGACACGCAGAAATGTTTATAAATTCAAGCAGTGACTGGTGAAGTCTGTATTAGTCTGAAGCAGAACATTATCGATACTGCTGACAATGAATGGGGAAAGCGTCTCCTTGCCTGTGTTCGCACAGTGCACTTATATTTCAAGCAATTTTGCTGTAGGCAGTTGAAAAACGAAACAGTTGGATAAAATGTCAGCCAAAGTGTCAAGAAGGTTAACAAAATATGTGTGCATTATTTAGATTAAGCAATAATACTGCATTGGGTAAAAAAGCAATATTTCATTGGTTTTGTTTTCCCCAGGTAGTGCACAAACAGACTGGGTGAGGTGGGAAATTGAACATCTATTTAATTGCCATTAATGTCTCATAAAGTTGTCTCAGAAATATTTGTACCAAAAATTATTATAATCTGATAATCCTTTTCAAGTTACAATCGAAAATGTTTGGGGTGTTTTTTTGAGACAAAGTGTAGTTGCTTATTCAGTTCTTCAGTGAGTATGAAAGACTTGTATAACACATGCAGCACCTGCTGCGAGTTACTTGCTGCAGTTAGGGATACAGAGTGTATGCAAATAAGCAATTATGGAAGATATTGCATATTTTGCATTAGTCTGCATATCACGCAATTTCAAGCTCACACATGTGGAAATTTGCATATTTTTGCATGGCATATCCACGCATATACTTGATATATGCCATATACTTAATTGCATTTTTCAAAAAGTTCTGCATTTATGTTCCGCACATATTTTGCTCAAAATAAAATGCATATTTCCTTAAAATGTCTACTACAAAATGGTATCCCTGGTACAGCAGCTGCCAGATATCTAAAGCCATGCAAGACTGCAAGTTCTGTCACAGTATAACTGTGTTTATGGTAGATCTTTCAGAGCACCTTCATTAGCAAGTTTATCAGCAGCCTCGTTGCCAGCAATTCCTCTGTGACCATCAACGTGCACCTGTAACAGCACATGCAATCTGCTATACATACTTGGTTAGTTTTAGATGCATCTATAAAATTGCTGCCCCCAAGAATTGATAGGTGTTGCTGGAAATGACTAATGGCTTTTCTATGACCAAAGTCAATTCAGATGTACACACTGGTGCTTTTGACACTTTTGACAGCAAAGATGCCCAGTCTCCAAAACTCTTGCTCTAGCAATTTGTAACAGTTCACCTTGTAGATTGTAGCTTAATGTGGACCACCAAAACTGGGAAAACTGGCTGGATAATCAAAATTAAAAATGAAACACAGTAATATTACAATGTGTCCATAGTGGTTTTAATACCACTGGACACATAATAATCAATACAACCGGAATGTTGACTTCTTCAGTGTAGGTGACAAAAGGCAATTAAGTCAGACAGAGAAATATCGTATAAGTGATTTGCTCTTTCTAGAAGACTATAAACAAACATTTCTCTCTGGAGAAAGTAAATTTTGCATTGTTATACTCACATAAGTAACTTTCAAACCGGATGAACAATCTTCTAACAATTCCAGTTCTTCCCTATTAATAACAGAACCTCCACTTGCTGATTTCCATCCATTGCATTTCCACTTTGGAACCCACTCTGTTACACCTACAAATTAACAACAACACATATGAGACCAATTGGAATCTTGTTCACAGTTTACACTGCAAGAAAATATCTTGTAAAATACTCACAATGACTTGCTGTTGTTGTTACTGAAAATCGTCAGTGTACAAAGTAAATATGAACGACGTTGTACAATATGGATTACTTGTAAAACATCACCCAGGGTTCGTAAACTTGCCAATACTGTTTCTGATACTGGTAATTTGAAAGACCCTAAAAAGCAAAATTCCATGTGTTTCCTGCACCATAGTACTGTGCTCATGACAAAAAGGGTCTATTTGTCTTGAGTGGGGTTTAGTTAACTGATAAAATCAGCCGACAAAACTGGTGAACATGACCACATTATCGAAAGTATCACACTGGCTTAACATGTTTTAAACACATTATTGACCTCAGAACAGAGATAATGCTCTTAATTAGCCAAAGTAACTGAACACAATTAACCTTCGTAAAATTACAAGACTCCATAATATGTTTTGCCAGGATTCAAGGACCACGGCCTTAGACTTTCCATGTCTGCAAGTTAAAACTTCTAAATTCCATGACTTTTCAGGATTTTCCAGACTGTACTAGCCCTGATTTCACCAGAGCTAAATGATTTGGCATGATTTGACTTACTGGTGACATCGACACATTTTAGCAAGCTTTGCAAGCATTTACTTAGTCAAAGACATCAATAATCAACACGATTTGGTTGTGGTTAAGTTCTTTAGCTTCAAAAAAACCTTTATATGCTCGACATTCTACTTCTGCTTATCTGCAAATTTTCCTCAAATTAAGCAATGCTAGTCTACATGCCAATATGATAAGGCCAAGCCTGCACAAAGACAGATGCCTTTATAGTGGATGACTGCAAAAAGAAATCCGACTTGTTGAAATGCTGTTTAAGCAATGCTACTGTATTTCATGCCACTCTGAAAAGTAGATGCACGGTGCATACTAACAACTGATGAGAAACTGGCTGTCTGTGTAAACCGTTAGCTCTGTAATGCCATTCGCTTTCGCCTGTTGTACTGCTCGGACAGCCGCCTAGCACAATCAGCATCATAATACAAAACATCAAGTTATAGGCTTCAACTCTACAGACAGATTCGGCCACTGGCTAACATTTTGCACTTTAAATATGCACGTGCTTACTAAATATGCATGTACTTACAACAAGACAGACTGTCAGAAAAGACATTATGTGACATAATATTAACCAACATCCTAAATTAGTGATAATTAGTTATTTCAAATATTTAACTGATGGCTTTTCACATCATCTAAACAAAGCTAATAAAAGTACAGGGGATGTCAGATGATCAAAAAAGTTGGCAGATTCTGTCTGCCAATAAAATCAGCTAACAAAAACATCATCTGTCATGCAAAAATTGGCCGATTTTGTCATCTTAATCAACCAAATAGAACATGTTCTATACTTGACGACAAAATCAGTCAACTTTCTCGTTATCAATCAGCAGATTTTGTTTATGTTACCATGCAAATATGGATTACCAGAGCAATAACATAGGCTGTGCATGAAAATGTTTTTATGGTCTGTCTGTTTACTTACATAAATTTCGGCATGGTTGTTTGTTTGTCGACCAATCAGACGTTCAGACAAATTGCTGCAAAACATCAACAGACAAACTTTGTACCAAGCACAATCATTATGGAATATGCACAGTGATCAACTCAAACTGCAATAATGTGGTGACGCAACGTTTTGGTACTAGATACAACTTACAAAATCTTCAGTTGCTAACTGAGACACAACTTACTGAGAATTTACAAAGATCAAAGCAAAAATTCTTCAAACTTTTCCAAATTAAGCTTTGGGCTACCCGCTCAATACGCTCTTCCATTATAAAACAGTTTACATGAAAATGTAATCTGGTACTGGTCACAGAATGTTATCACTGGGAACAGCAATGTGCAGTGAAGGAGTTCTTACTTGGGATGACCAGGCCCCCAGTAGACACCAATTCCAGCACGACTGTTTCCCTTCCCATTTCTTCGACAACAGCCATCAGTATATACAGTTGCAGAACCTGTCACAGGAACAACTTCTGAACAATTGTTGCACATATAAGACATGTATGTAGCAATCTTTAATTCAATGCTTATAGACCAAGCTGCTTAACTGTAAGAAGTCCAATAATGACTATGATTTAAAATGTCAGTATCAGTCCTCTGACGGATGCAAGTAAGTATAGGCAGCAAAGTAGCAATTAGGCAAAAAATAAGTGATTAAACAGAGAAAAAATTTTGTGGCTAAACAATTCTGTTCTGCAGCAATTTGGTCAATTTTCCATAGCATGCCAGATTCCATGCCAGCGACTCCCATTCTTTCACACAGAATCGCAGAGTTATGCAAGACCTAACTGTTAAGGACTTGGCATACACCAATTCAATGCATAATTTCTTATTCTGCAAAATTTACTAGAAAATGTCTAAGTCCATAATCACAGCAAGAGCTATAACATACCATTCTCCAGTGTGTTTGCAGCTATTTTTGACTGCTTGTTATGATAGTCATCGGGGAGAAGTATTGCTTTCCCCTTTCGACTCTTAACAGCTGACAAGACCGATTCACTTTTCTTCTCAAGATGCATTGTTTTGGTCTGTTTGTCTGTACTTGCCACAGCCTCCGTTCGTTTTGCTGTATCATTCGCCGCAGTAGACTTCAAGCTTTCTTCAACAGTCACAACATCTGCCGAGATGCATTTGAAATATATTTGGTAAAATCAATAAACAACATAAACTAATGATATGTAACTACACTAAGATAATTTCATATTGTCTGCATTACTGCAAACATTAAATAATCAATCAAATAATCAGCCAAAACACATTTATGTAGTGCTATGCCATCACTGCTATGATGCGAACAAATCACAGATGGAAGATATGATAAAGAGGTAAGAATTACCATTACATTATTGTTGAGGCATGTAAGAACGCAGATATTATGAAAAAAAAAATTAACGGCACTCAACAGTACAATTTAGACTAGCCTTTACTTTCTACCCAACTGACAATTCTATATAACTGCATACGGCATACCGGCATCCATTGCATGAACAAACTTCCATGCTTCACTGCTTGTATAAAATTTCTTATAACGAGCATTTGGGAAGCCTTTAACAAGACTTTCACATTCGGACCTTCAAACACAATTATTTCCAACAAGTTTAATAGGCAGCAAAAAGAACTCACACAACCACAATTCACAGTAATATCTACAAAAAGATAAACACACGCAGTCAAAATCAGATCGGATCGATGCTTATCCAATGATGTGCGCACTCGATTGATTGATCACGACGTCAGTTGATGCATCAGCAGCAACCTGATCCTTACATTGTTTCTTTGGTGCATTCGGTGACAACACCAACCATCCTGACTTTCTGCCAATAAAAGCTGCTTCAGCAAATGGGCATTGTCCATTCAGCAAACCTGTCCGAACCATCATTGATGGTTCCACCGTACCTGTTTCCCAACAGTAGGCTGTTCCATGCATCATTGGCATATCACTTCATTCCGTAGCTGGTCGCATCGGGTTACCCCTAGGATTCGGCAGAGAGAGCTCATCTGAAAGACCTCTAGTTTCGCCATGTTGGTTGCAAGGAGCGTACAGCATTCAGAAGCGTACAGTACAGCAGAGTGGTGATGATGACAGCATTGAAGATCTTCATCTTTGCTGTTAAGCTGATGTTGCATCATTTCCAGATGCGCTCCTTAAGCTGAGCAAAGACACCAGATGCTTTGCCAATCCGGCATTCCACCTCATCCAAAAATGCAATAGAGTCACCGGAAATGCAAAAGCCCAGGTAAATGATGCTAGGCACTACTTCGAGTGCAGTGCCATTAAGAGTAATCACTGCTACAACGTATCCAAAGCTCACCACTTTGATTTTCAGCCTGCTGATCCTTAGTCCTAACTGTGCTACGTTATCCAGAAATGTCTTACCCGCTTCAATAAAGTCAGCCAGAAGTGCGATGTGTATGTATGTGTTGGTAAACTACAGCACAGTAAAAAAGAGTGCTATCACTGTGACAGAATCACCTTCTTACAAGGTTAAGTTAAACAGTCAACTAGGGATGTTAAATTTTTTGTCCAAATTTAAATTTTGACCGCTAAAATTCGGATTAAATTCGAACTTCGTTTATACATTTGTGGAGAAGCTTAAGCAATTTGCATTTGATGTCTGCACTGTGGAGTGAGATGAAGGTCACAGCACTCATGCCACACGCCGGGAAGCAGTCTATCAACAGTGCAATCAGCCAGAACGTCAAGCCATGTACCGCTCTATTGCCATCAATTGATGTCTGCTCTGTGTCTGGGCCATCAAGATTTGTCACTTTGATAGGTTGCATCAGTAGTTTACAACAAGCGCCAAGGGTGCAGTGCAAGATGGAGAGTAATTGAACACTGCGATGGTATGCAGGGAGGAGAGGGGAGGGGTAAGCAAACACGGCGGGTGAAATTCGAAGTTTGCAGATCCGAACTTCGTTTAACAACCCTACAGTCAACTCAGCATAAATCTCAAACAACTATATTTGCTAATTTCAATAAACTATTTTAATGGAACTTAAACAGATAGTCATTAGAATGATAAACTGCACTCTACAGTCTGGCTTGATAGTCTAGTAGCTAGCATTAGCATGTCTGACCCAATAACCACAAAGTCAAGAGTTCGACTCCCAGCCGTTCCACTATCAGACCTGTAATAATTTACCTCCGCCAAGGAGGTAATGTTTTTGCCAAAGTTTGTGTGTCTGTGTGTAAGCAACATAACTCAGAAAGTTATGGACAGATCTTTCTGCAATTTTGTGGGACAGTCAGCAATGGCACAAACTACCACTCAAAACTTCCGCTTGTCTATTTTCGTCGGACAAGCTGTGTCGAATCAATAGCCTTGGCGGAGGTCTGCAGGCTTTGACTGCTTTCTAGTTAATTTTGTTGCCAAGTTGTTCACACATCACAGCCCATCAGTGCAATGCCCCAGTTTGGAGGCCCTGTCGACTAAGTAACCCAACCAAATCCAAATCCAAACAAAACGTTCAACTCATCATCAACATGACTGCTGAAAACGAAACAGACATTCAGGAACTCCTTTTCCGCTGCGGCAAGTTGACCGCATACGCATAATGAAAAAAGAAATCTCAAGCGGCGGAAATTCCGCCGCGCTATGTGCCGTCCATTTTCTGGAGCGGCGGAAATTAGGGCTAAGGTTAGGGATAGGGATCAAATTAGGGTTATGATCAGGGTTAGGGTTAAGTTTAGGGCTAGGGTCAGAATTGAAGTTAGGGTTAGCGTTAACAATAATAATTTGACTGCGGGTAAATTAACGGACAAGTACCATTCCGCCGCTCCAGCAAATGGACGGCACTTAACGTGGGTGGCCTTACCAAGTCATATACACGCCGGGTTTTCGTCCTCGACGTACTGCGTAGAAAGGCATATTCAAATTTAAAATGTAACGAAATGCACGCTTCATTCATTAACTCTGTTATCACAAAACCAACTTTAATACTAAACACTTACAACTTAGAAAAAAAGCTTACAACTTGAACTTAAATCGCTTATATTTACGTCTGATGTTTGTAAACAAACCGTGATTAGAGGTGAGTGATGCTCTAAAAAAACTCTATTATCCGATTCGATAGAATTTCGATTCAATTCTACTCGATATTGCATTCAGTGATGCTGCAAGCCCTTCGTGAATTTTGGGTAGTGTTTTGGACTTCGCTGAATCTGCAGCTTGCATAAAAGTTTTTTTTGGATTGAAAACTTAATTCATGTTACAGGTCTATCTGTCTCGATTCTCGAGCCGACGACACAAGATCGGTACGTAACGTAACACGGCAATGAAACGGCATGTCAATACGCTTGGGTTTTCTCCTTGAAAATCTTCTCTGTGTCGACAGAAACTGCAACTCTACTTTAATTACAAATTGACGCGCTACAGATACGGCACGATTGTTGTCTGTCTGTCTCGTTACAAGGGTAGGTAACGAATTTATCGTGGCTAAATGGTAAATCGCAAAAAACTTTTACACAAATAATTAGCTTTGCGTGGAGGCTCTGATCTGCGTACAAAATTTCAGCGATCTAGTGCAAAAGAAACATTTTCAATTGGGCTTGAATGGATCCGGGTGAGAGTTAGGGAAAATGTGCATTTTTAACAAAATCAGTGACAGATAGAGTTAAGGTTACTATTCACTAACAGCTGGAGTGACATAACTTACGCCGTTTTAGACTACAGGCCGTTACGCGCTATTTTGGATTTGTGGCTAAATGGTGCGAAAGACTGGCCAACAACGATAAAATAACGACTTTTACGGAAGTACTGCTCTTTGATGCCTTTTGGCGCAAACTTCCTTGAACCTAGAAAATCGAGACTTAAACCGTCGAAATTTACGTTCAATATGCTGAAAGTTTCATGTGCAGCTTTTTTGTCCATGTCTATCTCAATTGTTTTCGGCGCAATTTGCTCTTGAAATGTGTCTCGCAGACCGAAATCGCCAGAAAAATTCATAAATTAAAAACCCTATTATAGCGTTCAAGGTCATCCGAGGTCATAGAATTCAGTGCCAATCGAGAGCCAGTAAGTATTAGTAATTAGGTCCCTAATAGTAACATAGGCCCTATATCGCATTATTATTGAGATACGGCGACTTATTAGGTAAAAATCGCAAATTTTTCCCACCTCCTTTTCATTTAGCGTTGTTCGGGATGACCCCCTTCGAATTTATGGAAAACCTTTACGGTTCCTAAAACTAGAGTTTTCCAAGCAATTACCGACGATAAAGATTTGATGATCCTAGGGACGCTGGTGATCCACCTGTGTGACAGACGGACGGACAGAATTGCGATGGCTAAAAAGGCGTAAAAAGTGTGCGCAATGTGATTCAGTTTTGCATATTTCTGTTCTTGATAAAGCTCCAATGCTAGTCGGCTGTCGGACACGATCAGCGCAAACTGAATCACTGCACAATGCTTCACGAAATTGCATTATCGTCATCATTATCAATTTGGCCGAGGGATGACTGAATTGACAGATAGTGACTTAGATCATTTTATATGTTCCGTCCAAATTAGGCTCAAACTGTAACTGCATGACAATCGAGGTAGAATTTGTCTCGACGTTTACTTTTTTTCAGCAATATTCAGCCTGTCAGGTGTATTCAAGAAGGTCTCTGGTTGGTAATTTCACCGAAACTTCATGATTTCATATTTGTCACCGTTTGTGTCGGCGATTTTCATCCCACCAAAAAGCGGACTTTTGTGTGAAAATAAAGTGTTTTGCTGCATTTTGACAATATTTTGAGTAATTGAGTATATAGACTTTTAGGGGGGCACGTGCCTCTAGTCAATAGTGTCCCCTCCTCGTATGCTTCATAATATAGAGGCTGAGTCCGGATGCAAAGCGCCAGTAATTCCGGCGTTTACTGGATAACAGGTCATCGGAGCGACATCATCGAGGTTACCTGCGTCGCTGGAAATTCGAGTCGACTTCGGGCGGGCCAGCGGTGGTGGGGAAGAACAGGCTGCAGCATCTGTGCCCTGTCATTCGCAGCTAACACGCAAACGACGCCCGTCTGTGTAATGCTAAACCGGATTTCAGCGCCGACGTCGTCGCCGCATAGCTCTGGCGCCGTCACCTTTATATTATTCCCAAGAAGTGAATAGCACCTTCCTTCCGCTGCCAGCTCGCGATTATGAGCTTTGATCTAGGCCTACTGACATTTTAATGCGTGCTCTGCGGTAGTTGCTAATACAAGACTTGTAATAATATTATACACTGAATTTTCGCAGACTCGACACGCTAGCAACTGCTCGTTTAATACCACAGTCGACATATTGTTCTTATTTCAGGCAATTATCATAATTTTATTATATGTTTTTTTTAAAATAAGTACTCATTTATACAAATTATGCTCATAATATTATGATGACAAAACAGGTACGGTGGGCAGAAATCTCACAAGAAGTAGACCCTATGCCTAGCGTAATTTCAGGCGCCATTCCAATCGACGGCTGTTAACAAATTCTGTGTCAAGATAGTTTCAGTAATTGCACAGCGTTTCACTGATGCCGTATTTGCACAGCTTATGTTGACCTTTACATCTTCTACTATTTTTAATAAATTATAGCTACAGTAACAACAATAATTTATTACTAATATCCGTACAGCAGTTGGACAGCGATTTGCCGTCGCCGCTACGGTTTGTGCTGGGTGGCACAAGGTGAAACGTAACTTTTTTGCTCAGTCGTGGACAATTATGAGCCTCCATTATTGTAACAGCATAATGTGCGCTGTGCGGTCATGTTGAACACTAGTATAGACGATTCCTGAAAACACATATCTTTAATTTCTGTAGATTAAGTCCGACGCATCAGCATGACAATGTCACTTCGCTTTAGCTCAAGGTAATGCAATGTGCTCTTAAATTTATGTGCCAGTTATAAAGCGTCGCCGGCAGTTTGATAGCTACAATATTTTCTAAAACTACCAAGTGACATGGTGACGCGATAAAGTATGGCAGACTGTTAAGCCTACAGGCAGAAGGCAAAAGTTCGTGATTATTGGTTTGAGAGTGCAAAACGTTGCGCTGCCGCGCGGTAGCACCAAGACAGACGACGACACTGAGTTACAGATGCAAAAATATGTATGCCAAGATTTGGTTCGCGAGGGGGCACGAAACTGAAAGAAAATAATTTAACAATGTCACACAAAAACTTTACGAAATTTATGCAATAAACAGTGACACAGCTAGAGTCCTGTATATTGTTTTTAGCCGACTGTACTCAAATAACGCTTGAGCTATTGGCATGGTTGTCGTCCGTTCGTCCGTCCGTCTGTCTGTCCGTTGATCACGAATGTATTGTGGCTAAGCTTTAAGGCGTAGAAACAAACTTTTAAACGAATAATTAGCCATGTGTGTTAAACTTGGGCACGCAAAATTTCAGACATTTAATGCAAGGGAAACATTTTCAAATTGGGGGTTAAATGAAGGGAGGTAAAAAATGTGCGTTTTTTCGACGAAAAACTGGCCATTTCTCGGAAATGGTGAGAGATACGGCCAAGGTTACTATTAATCACTAATAGGAAGTGGCATATTGGCTTTCAAATGACCCGAAAATCATTATCCTTGAAGATTACTGACAACCAGCACTTCAGGCTATCCTGGCGACAGCTGGGCTTCTTGTTACTGGATAGCAACCACCACAATCACAGAGTCGAATGTCCGACTCCACCCGTGCTGAAGTGATCAACTTAAAAAAATTAACCGGAAGTCGACTCGAGAAGGGCACGTGGCGCAGTGTTCCATTGTCGACGACGCCAGCGCAGGTACCACCTATAGATACTTTGGAACAGGCGAGCGTCGCTGCAGAGGAGCGCCGAACTGAACGGCGACATCATTGGCACTGACGCGATAGCACGACTGCAGCGAAGTACGCGGCGTCGACGTGGACGCCAGCTGTTGGTGGGTCTGTGCTGATGCCGGCGGCGGCCCGTAGTAGCGGCGATCATCAGCGCCGCCCTGCAGACCGACTGACGAATGCAGGTTGAACGCGGATGAGAATCCTGCGACGGCGGCCGCCGCTGCCGCCGCCACCTGCGACTGACGCTGGAACTCGGCCGCGTGCAACGATCGCAAACAACTGACTCGATGATGGTGGTCCATGTCCAGCGTCGCCGCGCTGCAGTAAGCACAGAATATCAATCAATCACAGACTCATAAATTCCAGTCGTTACACAACTACAAAACCGAAGTTTTACGTTTACGGCACGGCAGAGGAGTGGAGGTAAACGGTGATATAGCATTGTAATGTGGATCGCCGCGACTACATATAGGAATTACGAAAATTTACGTAAATTTAAATACCGGTAATTTGAATTTTCTCCGAATTATGTTTATCTCAGCAAGTACCCACCTCATCTTTCATTTACCTTCCCTTTTTTACATCCTCCCGTTTTATTTTATTTCTCATCAGTTAGTTCCCGTTTTCCGGGGCATCTTCGCTAAGTCCCGCAGGAGGTATAGAAAGTGCTGTAAACTTGCCAAATGGGGCGTGGGGTAAACTCCAACCACAGTCGACATTTGTACATTATGGCCCTGAAAAAAACGCACTTAAAAGCAAGCTACAGAAAAAAGTTGGTATTCTTCAGCTCCTGAAAAAACGCGCCAATTTCACCCCTTTCCTGAAGTACTGAAAACTTCCCCTATTTTATGGCAAAGCGTTTGCTCCAAGGTTCATACGGTGCAGACGCCGGCGGTCGTATGATGCGCCAAGTAATACAACACGATGATGTGATGCTGCAGCTGACGCCTACGTTATGCGTGACGCCGGCCTTGACTCACCAGTCACGTCATCGCTGTGATGTCACCTGACGTCATCACTGTGACGTCACGTATCATCGCTACAGCAGCAGTAGCAGCTGCTCGGCGTCATGCACGTCTTGTCGGCTGTCAGCTGAATGCTTTAGGGTGGCGTGTAAAAACTAAAACGCGCGTACTTTACGAGCTTCCGGACAGTTTTTGAAACGACGTGCTCAATGGCTGCAGTGAAAAACGGTTATGCTGAAGACTTTCGATTAGTTTTAGGCATTATGCATTGTCGTGACGTTACCTTATAGCTATCCAGGTACGTTTGTTGTATACGGTATACAAAAAAATGATAATGAAATGTTTCATTCAATCTTGCGCTAAGCTGTGTAGTTATGACTACACATAACCTCGCTATACGATCAGCTCGTCGTTCAGTCGAAAACGAGAGACACTATAGAGGCGCCATGATCAACTTTTCCAGCTAACCAGACGCAAACATTTCCGCTGTTGCATTGGTTCTCACGTAAGACCTAACGTATTTAAGTTTCGTATAGACTGCATATGTGCATTAGGCAGGTTCTATGCGAACGCTGTATTACTGAAATGTCTCCAAGCTGAACGATGCGTCAGCGCGGTGTGAATAAGCGAATGACATACTGTCTGTTGGCTTGCGGGGCGCGGTCCCGCTGTCGCCGGTTCTTGAACCAGTTGCTGACTTGAACCAACGTCAGTCCGGTCTTCTTGGCCAGGGAGCGCTTCTCGTCCAGCGTCGGGTAGAAGTTGCGTCGATAGCAGTCTTTGAGCGCTTGTCGTGAGCGCTCCTTGAAGCAGTAGATCGTCTCCTCACCGTCCCAAATGGTGCGCGGCAGAGGGTATTTGCGTCGCAGCCGGTACTTGTCCACAGCTCCTTCACACGGTACGGGCGTCACATCGACGTCGTATACAACGGACAACGTTAAAGTCAACATTCATGTAAATTTGCGTGACGTCTTACTATACACCGTTCTCCGTTCTCCAATTTTTTGGCAGTGATGTTACCAATGATTTTGTGTTCAAAGTCAAAGCTTAGGTGGCGGCCACTGCTCTTTGTGCTCGAGGCGCCTCATAAACGACGCCAAGTCCTCGGGGACACATTACTGTCTATCGGGATTGTATAGTTTCGAACGAGTTTCACGTAAAAACTAGCAAATTGCAGCAATAAACAAACGAACAATAACCTAACTGCAAAGCTGATATTAATGAGCGTCTCTGTTTCTGCATTCATATAGGTCTACGTACGCGGATAAATGAAGGTTTTCATGATAATTCTGACGGAGAGTGACTTACCAAGCGGTCGACCTCGTATCTTCTCGGCCTCGGCGTAGTGAGCGCGGTACCAGAGCTGCTGCAGACTGGCGTGGTTGGCGGCGTCGAAGTTGTGTCCCTCGAGCAGCGAGTACAGCTCGCGGTACTTGCCACTGGCGTAGATGATGACAGTAGCCTATACAGCATCGAGGAGAGGATATGAGTCTACAGCTAGCTCGCGGTACTTGCCCTGGTGGAATGCCACGGTGGCGCGGGCGCGAATCACAGGCTCGCTGCCAGCCAACAGTTCGGCCGGACTCAGAGACCAGAGGAACGTGACAAGACGATCGACGTGGCCGATCTGCTGCAGCGCGTCGCACAGACACGCTATCTGCTCGCCGTTGAAACACACTGATGACTGCTGCTGCTGCTGGTTGTGAAAACGATGATGTCCTCCCAGCTGCTGCACGTGAGTTGAAGCAGGCTGCGGCACACGTTCACTGCAGGACGAGAACGAGTTGCCGTGCACTTCACCTGTTAACAACGCGTGTGTCAGCAGTGCTAGAAAACCATCGGCTCAGTGTTGACATGTTGTAAGGCCGTCAGCTTCATTTTTAACTTTTTGAGCTGAAATCGGGTCACCGCGGTTACATCTGCCGCGACGTACGCTTACCACCACCAGTTTGGGTTTTCTGCATATTTTGGTTTTCCAGTTACGACCGAGTCCGTATGGGCCAAACGGACGGACGGACGGACGGACAGACGAACAATATGCGTAATACGGCTTATTACGACAGCTGCATAACAACGGCGGTATGTAGTTACAAAGGCTTCGGCAATTCTACGAAATTAATGCTTATGTTCTATTTGTTATGATGTAAGATCGATGTTCGTACCGCTGAATGGTCCGTTGAAATGCAAATCGCTGACGTATTCAAGCTGTTCCTGCAATGTTCTGCTGTCTGACTCGCCGCTGACCGGATGTTGATGTTTCGCTAGTGACCCTGTTGATGCTGCTGCTGCTGATGATGATGTGGATGATGACACAGTGTACTGGTCGTGGTGATGGTGTTGTCCTGCGGCGGTCATCGACAGATCCATGCCGCCTCGCCCGTGCACGCCCGACTGAGCAGTAACTGTTGTCGTCGTTGAGTTGACCACTGCGTTCTGGTGGTGCTGCAGAGAAGACATGTCGACTCCGGCGAGCTCTAACGACAGCGCCGACGACGTGTGTTGCTGGTCGTCGAGATCGAGATGGTTCACTGAATGACCTGGCGTCGAACTGCAGCTCGCGGACTCGTACATCGTTAATTGCTGCACAGGCGGCGGCAGGCGCTGTCAAGTCCGATCACTCCGATGAACACTTATTCGCCACACGTGTTTCGGGAAACAGTGGTTGGGACCCCATTTGAGTAGGAATCGAAAGGGATCGGGCATCTAATAATTGCAATTAAAGCGGTTAAAATTCTACCAACAGATTGTCAATTTCAATATTAATTTAGTTTCGAGTTTGAACTGTAAAAGATCACTAAATGTTGGTCATATATATGACCCTTAAACTGTTGTGTTGCGCATATTATTTATAAGCCACTGGCTCTTACCGTGCACAGTGCATGCTTTAATTAACACTGCTCGTGTTTGTCTTAATTCTCTCTGGGAAAATTAAATAGTAGCCTAATGCTGAAAAACGCCGACTTTCAAAATGAATTCGTTCGATTTTGCGCCCGAGAGCTACTCGTAGCATAGTTATAGCGCGTATTAGCTACGGTAATTCTGTCCGTCCGTCCATCACGACCCGGTGCTGATTCAAGCCCAGGTCAGATAAAGAGTTCGGGTTTTCACTCTATGATAGCATAGAGTCTGTAGTATTTAGCGACAAAATTTCATGCCGCTGGGTGAGGGGGGGGGATCCACACGATCGAGGGGGCAAAAGACGTGCACCCCCCTAAAACGACGTTATTTTACCGCTGTTGGCTTGTATAGCGTGAAAAATAGTTGCAGATAGGCACAGACATGTTGCTTATCATAACAACCAACGGCGACAGGCTTCTTAGGAATGTCAACATCAATGACCTTGAATGACCCTGAACTCTCAAAATAGGGGTTTTAATAAATTCTTCGCGATTTCGGGCTGCGATACGCATTTTGAGAGTAATTTGCGCCGGAAAGATTATCAAGACAACCTGCGTATGAAATTTTGCCATTAAATGTAGATTTTGGCAGTCCAAGTCCCGACCACCTATATACGTTCAAAGAGGCCTGTGCATGCGGTTGGCAAAGAGAAGTGCCTCCTTAAAAGTAGTTATTTTTTCGCTCTTGGCTTGACTGGCGTGAAAACGATTGCGGATGGGCAGACATATGCTGCTTATCATAACAAGCACCATTGGCGTGCTTTTTACTGGTATCAACATTGATGACCTTGAATGACCTTGAACCCCAAAATAGGGGGTTTTAGTGACTTTTTGATTTTCGGCTGCAGAAGAGTGAATTGCAACGAAGTGGATAGAGATAGACCAAGATTACCTGCGAACAGGAACTGATAGGCTCTCGCGCGTTTCATGAGCAGCTCAGATTTCTTGTTACATATGTTAACAGTCTTTCTCGAGTAGGCCTACGTTCTGTTTTACCTCATATGGTCTGTTTTTACTGGTTCTTCGACGTTGTTTCAACTTGTTTGCATAACTTACAAACCGTTTTTAATAAATGATTATCAAATTTCTCCTTAACGCTGCGGACAAGCTAAACTGCCAACTGATGCCGCCGTTTTTGACAAATTTGCCACAAACAAATTGCTCTACTTACACAGCGACGACGTGGTGTGTTATGCCGAAGCGAATGCGGGAGTTACTGCTGCTGAAGCGACGTAAACACGGAAGCATTAAGGAGTCTAATTAACTCTCCGTGGACCATCCTTTCATTGGTTGACAATACAAAGATTCTTGTCACCACATTGGTCGCGCAATCTCTCACGGCTCCTCCCCCGACACGCGCTGCTCAGCAATCCAATCGTGCCACCTATTTGTCTTTCGCGTTCTGCCAGTCAGAAAGGCGGCGATTTCCAACCATAAAGGTAATCTCAGCCTGGAATAGCGCTATCTTCCCAATCTCTTTCGTAAGAAAAGACAAAATTTTTAAAGTGAGAATTTACACGTATCAATCATATTGGCTCTATTACTGACGACGACTTCTTGCAAGTTTTCACTGAAAGAGCCAGATGATCAGTCTGTTAAATGTTGGGCCCTAGTTTGTTAATGAAATAAACCTAAGAAGTTAAGTGAAGCAAGTTAATGAAATACAAGTTACTTACTAGCACTTAAATTTTAAAGTACATACCAATGATAATATAAAACAGGGCACTGACCCTGAGTCAGTCAACGGAGGTTATTTCAGCTCTCTGTTGTAACTTGTTATTTGTCTTATGATCATCATCAACAGACCTTGCGTCCTACCAGCTGACACCAGTGCTTCTACGATAAGATACAATGAAGATTTCCACTTGAAAATCGACAGCTTGTCTGTCAGTTTGATCTCGCACATAAACTAAACAGAACTAAAATGTTTTAAATGGAAATGAAATGAGAAAACCGAAATAAAGTACAGTTATAATGCAAAACACAAAAAAATCAAGAAACTGCCTGAGATCAGAAATAAATAGAAATTTGGAGCAGAGCCAGCAAACGTAAGGCCACCTGACATAAAACCGACTGGGGGACAATTTAAAAAGTTGAAATGTAGGTTAAAATAAAAAAAAAGAAAGACTTAAGTGTATGAATGCAGTCGGATTTTGGCAGTTTCACTTGGATTTTTATACACGACATTTCTATATACATTGTGTCCTGAAAAATGCACCGCTGACATTTTTGACTGTAGCTTGAAAATCAATTAACAGATTATGATAATTCTTAGTATGAATATTCCGGACACAACTTGCCATCAAATGACCATTCAGTTTCCCACCTTACCCAACGTTTGTTTCTGCACTACCTGGGGAAACCATCACCAGCAAAATATCATTTTTATCCAATTCAATATGATTGCTTAATTAACACAACGTGTAAAAACACACTTTGTTCACATTTCTGACACCATGGCTGACATTTCATTTAGTTGTCCATTTTTCAACTGCCTGTAGTAAAATTGCTTTAAGTATTGGCCCACCATGCAAACACAGGCAAGGAGACGCTTTCTCCATTCATTGACAGCAGTATGGATAATGTTTTGCTCCAGACCAATCCAGGCTGTACCAGTCGCTTCTTAGTTCTTAACTCTTCAAACATTCCTAAACTTCATCTGGTAGACACACTGCTGCATGACAGTCAAACCTTGTAATAGACCAGCTGTTGGGGCCCACAGATTAGGATAGATGAAATTTATTTACGTTTTTTTCATTCATTTTAACTCGTATTCTGCTTGGTCTGCTTTCCCCAAGTAGTGCAAAAGCAGACGTTGGGTGAAGTGGAAAGTAAAACACTTATTTAATAGACAGTTGTGTGAGAAATATTTTTGCCAAAAATTATTAAAATCTGCTAATCATAGTTCAAGTTACGATCGACAATGTTGGGAATGTTTTTCAGGTTTTATGTTTATTTCAACACATATTTTGCTTGATCTGCTTTCCCTAGGTAGAGCAGAAGCACACAATAGGTGAGGTGGGAAACTGAACGGTCGTTTGATGGAAAGTTGTGTCAAGAACATTCATACCAAAAATTTTCAAAATTTGATAATTGGTTTTCAAGTTATAGCCGAAAATGTCGGGGATGCTGTTTTGGGACATAGTGTAATATAGCTTTCCCTGCAACAGCCTAGCTCATTGCACTACCATGTTACGGAGACAGCGGACACAGCACTAACAAAACTGTGCACATTATCAGAACACCTAGTCAAAAAACATCAAATCACATCACATAAGTTTGCATCAGTATGAGCAACTTATCTATAGAGCAGCACCTACTTAACAAGCCAAAAACAAAAATTCACATTCACATGTCTTCACCAAAATATAAAAACAAGCCTCATCGTACAAGTCTTGACAAGCAGTTTCAAATAAGTATACAGGCAAAAAAGTACACAAACTGCAAAAGAACAAGCACATCCATACATATTACAGTGCAAGATATTTAGTCATCATACAGTAAGTACTTATTAGCACAGATGTATTTTTAATATTTTTTATGTAAAAATGTGCAAAAATCATGTCAACTTCAAAACAGTGTCAAAGCTATGCGTCACTCATCACTTACTTCATACATTACACACAAACTACATTATGGCTTTTAGTCTTTTTGGGCTTTTAGTAAATATTACATAAACACATACTATTTTTATTACAGTTAATAACAGTGGCATACCATATACGGACAGCAGAAAAAATCTAGCTTTCAACAAAATCAAGGCACAAGACACTGTACAGATGTTAGCTGATTATATGACGATCCACTATTATCACTTTTTACAAAATCAAACAATGCAGCACTAATAGGCCACAACTAACTAACAATAATTTAATTGATCAATCTATCCAGAGACGTCTAAATAGAGCAAATATGCTAATATAGAAGTAAAAAAAAGATTTTCAGCAGCTCAGGGTAAGGAGTTGACATAATTTGGGACCTAAATTACCTACAGGAAATATCTGTGAAAGAATCAGAAATAGCGTTAAGAAACAAGGAATGAGCCGTCAAAACACATCAAATCTCTCACAGATGTTTAACGTATCTCCAGCTTGCTTCCAAATAAGTTTTCACAGGCCCAGAATGTTCCAAAATTGAGGACAAGTTGGGTGTAGTGGAGGGCCCTAGAGAGAGGGGTAAAAAAAGCCGAGGAAGAAGAGATATAGGCGGGGGAGTTTGATCAGAGGGTTCAAGGGAAGATGTCCCTGAATCAACATACTGATCGAATCAGATCTGCTGTGCAACGAACCAGATGATCATTCAGTAAGGATGGCAAATTGGCAATGAAACAATGCAATCACCAGTTAGTAGCTCAGAGAAAAGATGCAAAAAACGATCATGTTGCTGCAGCTGAGTAGCAAGTGCAGTATCATTTATTTGCATGTAAAACTTCTAACACAAGACAGGTCTCAAATTGAAGCCATACGCCTCAAGTCACTTGAGTACAAAAAAAGTAGTAAACTATGGCAGTTGACAATGGTTCAATGCAAGCCGGGTCTCGTTTACAGCCGGGATTCTAGGCTACTCACTCCAACATAAGCTTGTGTTAGAAGTTTTACTATAACTAGCAACTACGTACCAGATTACACATTACATACGACCCAGTCCCAGTGTGTCATGCAGAACTGTATGAACAAAGTAACTGTTTTTTCAGTACAGAGCAGCAGACTATACAAAAAAGGCCAAGTGATGATGAGATTGCGTCATCTCAGTGCTGTGCTTAGTATCAGTTAAGCTGGAAGCGCCATTGCTTGATGCAGCTGTCGTGACCCGCAGTCACCAGAGTCTCATTGTCCAGCCAATCCACGCGTGTCACCTGGCTCATTGGGTGGGCACCTAACACACAACAATCCATCGTATCAAATGCTCTTTACAGGCAATATGTCCTTCTTGCTGTCCATAAAGCTGGGTCAATCAATCCATTACACCAGTGGTGCACAACTGTTTGAGCAGTGGAACACAACACATAAAAAGGTTTAAAAGGTGAAAGGCTGCCTATAGCTCTTAATTGTAACCCACCTCAGAGCTACAAAGCATCACCTGCCATATGGGATTACACAGTGTTACATGCCACCCAACGCAGGCAAATGTCCCCCGCCTTAACTCTAGCCAGGCTGAGTTGGTCTAGCTGGTTGGTTAAATACCAACATGGTTCACATGGCTACAAACAGTCATCCATGCAGGCAGTAAGCACTTTATAGTGACCTGACCAGGAATTGAACCTACGACCAGTTGATCACAAGTCCAGCATCCTAATCATTACGCAATCAAACCATCTGTGAGTTACGAAGTCACCACGAGCCAGACTAATGCAGTCAGTTGACGCAAAAAAAAACTGTACAAAATTTATATTTCTCAAAATTAGACAACGACAACTTGAAGGCTCACAAGGGCAGGACATAGTTTCAGTAACTTCATGACAAGTTCCAGTAATTTCAGAAGGAAAAAAGCCTGCAGATAAGCAGTTATTAAGCATCATTTGTAGCATGACAAATACCTTTCACTACAGTATAGTTGGTCTTGCTCCCGGCTGTCCAGACAATGGCATTCGTGTCGAGAGCACCACTGGCAACATGCCGTGAGTCTGGGCTCCATGCAACCGAATTGACCCGAGCTGTGTGATAGCCCCATTCACTTGTTATCAACGGCTGCAGATACATATACGCACAACAAATAGATTTAACACAGGCTGCGTGATAGCCCCATTCAGTCATTATCAATGGCTGCATGTCAATCAATTTCAAATACATAAAAATTAACGAAAATAATATTCAAATAAAATGTTATACAAAACTAATACATGGCTTAAAAGCCTTTTATGCCACTTAGCTGGGAAACAGATTGGGCTTATACTACAGGTTTTGGGACTGGCATATGGCCAGCCGATAATGGCTATATACATAAATGAGATTGAAAATACAAGATCACTGACCAGTACAAAACAATGTTGGATGCTAAGATAAGGCAACATACAGTGTATTCGGGCAGCTGGTAGAGCAGCACTTTGCGGTAAGTGTCAGAAGCTGCTAGCATCGATCCATCGGGTGAATATTTGAGGCTGGTAATTGCACCATTGTGCTCCAGAGCGGTCTTCTCATGCAGCATGTTGCCAGCCAACGAATACACGTGCACCTTGTTATCCTGGCAATATAACAACAACCAATGTAATGTATCCTATCACTTGGATCCATCAGATCTGCCGAGACACGGGAATATCAGTGACCGACGCTCTACAGCTGGCAGAAGATCGCTCGTTCTGGCGACAAATCGCAACGGCGGAATGCTACGGCTGAACGCTTCGCGTCGATGATGATGACGATGATGAATGTATGAGATGCCTCTAACAGGTAATATGCCTTTCTTGCTGTCAAAAAAAACAGGGTTGATCGATCAATTAATCAAACCACGTACACAAAGTCACCAGCAGTTTACAAGCGTAGAGATGAAACATTATTGAGACAGCAAAACTGACCAAATGTACATGAAACATGAAATAAGACAAAACTAAAAATTATGACTAAGAACGCTCGCTGAAACAGTAACACTCTAAGGTTTTGTTTAAAACAGTTAAAAAGCAAATTCAAAGTCACAACATTGCAGGGCCGGACTTAGCTGGTGGGAGGCCTATGGCCCAGTGGCGTATTTGGATTGGCTATTGAATTACGGGGTTTTAAAAATTGAGGGTTTGGTGGGAGGCCCCCTGTTGGTGGGAGGCCTGGGGCCCGGGGCCCCCTGGGCCCCCTAAATCCGGCCCTACAACATTGCCAGTAACACACATACCCTCTCTCCTCCACCAACTGCAACTTCATTCTGAGCCGGATTGATTGCGGCACACTGCGGCTCGTAGCCGACTTTCTGTGTACAGACGATGTGACCATCACGTAGCACCACCACCTACAGGACACATCACGCCACGCCACAGAGAGTTAGCTGCTTGTACACACATGACAATTACAATAACGAGTAGATCAGTGGTGGAATGGCACGAATCTCTGCATCCGGATCCTGAACCACACTGCCACCAAAATCTGACCGACTGGTCTAACCCTAATAAAAAAAGTTCATCAACATTCGTTCATAACTTGCTGAAATATGTTACAAATTGTCAGTTTGTGGCCTATTTCCTAACACTGGCGAATGTTTGGATCATGCCTGAAATCCAATCAGTTCCTCCACGTACCATGCCCACTGCCTAAGCCCCACATAAAGTTTCACCAAAATCCATTCACAACTTTTCGAGTTATCCGACCATAAAACGGAGACAAATGGACCGACCCAATCACAAAACCTTTGCCTTTTTTGGCAGAGATAATGTCAATGACTTCAATATTATCACTGAAGTAACAGATCAAATTTAACAAGGAATAATTCCAACGCTAAATTGCACAAATACCACAACATTAATATGGAGAAATGTCAGCAGTTTAAAACATGACTGAAAGTGGATACCTCATTAACGCAAGCAACAACAGCAAGTCCACCAGACACCGAGTGAATGCCCTTCGGCTGTGAAGGCAACTTGATCTGATGCTGGTAGCTACAAAGCAATTATCCACTGCTCTAACATCAACAGCACATACTAATTAATATGACTACAGTAGATCCCATGCTGTTGTGTTGGACATTAATGTTAATGGTCTCTTTAAATGTGTACAAAATCCATCCTCCAATACAAGGTGCTCATATTTGCAAACTGTACAAGCCAAGTTGCATAAAAGATCCTTGTTAAACCTTTTCACATGCAGAGTAAGACCAACAGAATTAACAGTGAACAGGGCAGCTTCATATATTTCCGGACATCACAGGTTTAACAGAACTAAACCCATAAACTCAGATACAGTAACAATGGCAGTAATGCTGTTGATGTCATAGTTCGTCATAAACAACATCACTATCACTAGACCACACATGAACACTGGCCTGAATTATTCAACCGATGTTATATAAAAAATGATTAAATGGCCATCTATACAGTAAGCCGAGCTGTTCTGAGCTAACTTAAACTTTCATTCTGACCATCGATTCCTCTGAAGGCTTTGGCAGTATTTCTTACTGTTGTTCTTTGTTGCACTGTTATTAATTGACTTGAATTGACTTGAGTGTAGCCTTGAATCATTTTGGCCCAGCCTGATGCAACACAGCTAATTCTACTGCAATGATTTATACACTGAGCTCGACCATGCACACATCTGTTTTGGACAAATTAACCCACACGTGAATCAGTACAACACACCCTGCCTGGGCGACTGAAGCCAGCTTAGTGAACATGACCATATCATCCATGCCGCATGACACGAGCGTGTCATCGGTGGCTACGATGTCCTGAACCTGACTGCTGTGACCCTTGCCCGGGATCAGGTCATTCTCCCCGCTGCCAGCAGTCCAACGACCTTATCATACCATGTCAAGGACGTCATCATTACAACAGCACATTTACACATTTCTCACAAACTCTCTGCTTGTAAACAGCAACCTAGTAGTGCTACTAAACAGAGTTCCCACATTCTTGGTGACAAAAAATTCCAGTACTTTTACAGGAACACCCAAACCTTTTTCCAGGACCTTCTTGGAGCACGACAATGTTTAAATATAAAAACAAGCTGTGGGAATTGGGTGGTATTTCCTGCAAAGCCCACTAGAAGATCTGGCGGAGCCAAAATGTAATTTGACATATTTTAAACCTACATAATGCATCTTTCAGAAGAATACTCTGGCGTTTTCTGTCAACTATCGAGGATTTTCATTTTGCAAGACTATCCTAAACCTTAAGCTTTAATTTTCAGGACCAAATTCATTTTGCAGGAATTTCCAGGTAAACATTTGACAGTATGTGGGAAGATTTACAAATCAGATACATCAGTGAAAGCATCAAAGCACTGAAATATATACCGTTACGCTCAATCTGACTTCCTCACATATGCATCAAGAAACAAATGGTAAGTATTTTCATCCAGTCTTGTAAACAAGCTAAAATGCTGAAGTTCTTAGCAAAAACATACGATCAAGATAATTTCAGATCTTTGCCTGCATATACACCCTATAATGTTTTGCTTAGTGACATGTCTTAATGCAAGATTTAACAATTCAAATTTTTACTCATCATTAAAATCTATTAACGATCAATCAATCACGTGATCAATCATTAATTTCAACAGCTCTACAAGACACAGCTGCTATGTACCACATCTGATGATTAGCTAACGCTAACATGAACATAACGGATACAGATATTTCCATCAGAACCAGCTGTGTAGACGTCCCTCCGGTCGGAAGTCACAGCCAGCGCTGTAATCGGCTTATTGTGCCCCTGTCAACATTTCCCAGTCAACAACACCGACAATCAGTACCAGCACCAAAATAGCTCTTTATGAAAAAGATCCAGGTACAAATATGATTTATGATCAAGTTACAATTGCTCCTATAAAATGCTGTTTTCAGTACACGCGCTAGTAAGCACTGGCAACATTAGATGACACCATTATGCATTTCAACATGTATGGAAATCTAAACACTGTTCATACCTGCTATCAAACATGTGCATCGCTAACAGCACTGAATACAAGTTAGCACGTTAAAAAATTATGCCCGTTTTTAATAGAAACAGCTACAAATATAAGGTCAGGTTGACAAAAAATCAACAGAAACAATGAACAGAATTTCAACTGAGTTTATAAATGCATCAAACCTTGACAACACGAGACAGGTGACCACTGGATTTGTCCAAGTAGTTGATGAAGCCGGACAGAGAGACAGTGATGAGATAGTCTCCCTGCCACAGACAGCCGACCTGCATGTCATCCACGGCGCTACCCAACACAAAGTCTCTACAACGCCACACATGCAGCACAATGTAATAACAGCAATAGTAATAGCCACGACAACCTTCACAGTGCTGTTATCATGACACTGCATGAGTTCATGTTTCGCCCAGAAGCAAAATTATCTTTTTTCTAATCAACATCCGCTTAATCTGACATCCGCTAAGAAACGAATCCGATTAACTTACTTCTTATCCATAAATGAATTGAAAACCGATTAGAAAGTTTCTAATCGCTAGGGATTAAGAAATTACAGCTATTCTTTTGCATTGGAGCTCTCTGCTCGAATTAACTTTGGTGTTAGCTGCCGTTTCCGATTATCTTTCTTCTTATCTGGTAGATAATCAAAAATGTCGATTCTTAGAAGAAAAATAACATCGAATTCTAACTTCAGTTCATGTTTCCGATTATCTTGGTATTTATTCTAACAGAAAGTGTTGACCAAAGCAATAATCCTACTTCTCGACGAAACATGAACTCATGCACTGTCATTGCGAAAGTTCACCCATTGCCTGGATCACAGCAGCTCGAGGCACTCAACCTTCTACCCTGTGTAGGACAGAAAAATGAGTATCATCTTTCAGGCTGAGTAGTAATAAATAGTAATAGTAAATGTAGTAACTATAACTTCCAGACTTAGGTGGATCTGTGACTCAAGGCGATCAAAGATGTGACAATGGTTACAGTTTTAAACTAGAAACAACTAAGACGGGGTCACTGCAGTGCAACTTACTGTACAACAGATGACGTCGACACGTCCCAAATCTTGGCAGTCTTGTCGCCAGACACAGTCAAAACTTGTCGATTGTCAGGACTGACACAGACCTATCGACACATTAATCATGGAGGCTAGATGATGTGATAAGCAAAACCAACAAGGAACAATGTCGCCACGCTGCCAACATCATAAACAGCCGTCCAACTAACTGTCCACGTGAGCACTAACTTATTCTAAATTTCAACCGAGTCTACTTCAACAAAGACGACCTAAATCTCTCAGGCCAAGTTTACAAAAGCCGTGTATATGCAAGATATGTGTTGTCTTCTGAAGGCTTTTTATGTCTGGTGAGCTTGATACTCAATTCGACCACAAACCAAAGATCAGCACACTGGTTACTTCTGCCAAGTAAAACGTTCCCAGCAATTTTGATTTATCTGCATTTTTTGCTCGAGTCAGGCCCATACGGAAAAGGCAGAAAGACAGGCAAGACCTCTAATGCAGCCTATTTCTCTAATAAAGCACAGCAACAGCAACAGCATTACCCAACAGTAAAGTTAATGTCAAACTCAAAACTGAGAGATTTCAGAAAAAAATTTCTATGACACCACACTCATGTAATGAAACTGAAAGTAGTAGCCTGTTGGTGGGTTTGCCTAAAGAGTAAAATTAGCTCTGGCCCAATGCTAATATGAAACTATATTTAACGCTCAACAATAATCAAGAAAACAATCATCAATTGTAAACAAACACTGAAGAAAGTTTACATTGTAATTCACCACCAACATTTAAAGTACACACCAACAATTCAATAAACGTTGTACTACTAAAACTTACAATTCAACAATTTACCTCTTGTTCACAAAAAATGCAAATAAACCGTTGACAAAGTCACACGGTATATGTTTCTTCAGTAAAACATAAGCCATAATTCTGTTGCTGACTTATGCAGTGTTAAAAACTGTGTTTGCTCAAAAACAGTTTTACTACACACTAGTCTCAAATAGTCTTAAACTCAAAAGACAACTGATACGTACGCCATAGATTCCACCTTTGTGTGCCGGGTTGCCCAATTCACCACGTTTCTCTCCAGTTTTGCCATCATATATAAATGACTAAAACATTCATTTTAAAAATCCTCGGCATAGATCACTGTGGCAATATTAATGAAAATTGCAAAAAAATTTAACAAAAACAATCAATCTTCAAACGCACTTCGAAGAAACTACTGCCACAATTGCTGCTGCTGCTGCACTACTGTCACTACTACTACTACTACTAGTTTACTACTACTTCACAAGGGCTTAATTTACATAACATTGTAAAACAATTGTAAAATTATTGTAAAATCTTCGCAACTTTGTTGTATCTTTGTTGTAATGCAGAACTTTTAAAGACTCAAACAAATGGACGTCCTTCATATCAGCTAACAGTGTGGTAACAGTACCGTATCAAAGATCACACATAAACAGTGATTAAAATAACAGTTTAAAACATTTTAAACACACACACCTTGCCCTCAGCTCCGCCAGATACAAAGAAGTCACCATTCGATGCATATCGTACGCAATTGACAAATCGACTGTGGTCCTGCACCACACCAGAACAAAGTCCACAAAACCACAAAAATATGTCATAAAAGGGTTAAAAGGTATGGACAGCTCTTTATGGAAAACCCATCTCAGACCTACAAAGTGTCATCTGCCATACAGAATCACACCTGCCATCCAACAAAAATGAACGTGCCCCGCTTTAACCCTAGCCAAGCAAGCTGGTACTGAAAACTATGCTATGCATAAGAATACTTTTAACAAAATGCATGCAACAAACAAAACTGTAACTAAATTTTGAAACTTATTACTAACTAAACTTATTATAACTAAGTAACCATTGAAGTGCAATGCTACCAAAACTCACCTCTCTGTGACATGTATCAAGAAAATGTTACAACAAAGATAAAGAGTAAACTGGCTACATTCACTTTCTGCCATCAACGTCAGTCAACTCACTCAAATGCATTAACTGACTTTAACTCCCACAGTTAATATTTCCACAGAGCTGGCAAACGACAACTTTCACTATCATCACAAACAGCAAAGACGTTACCTGCATCGTGAACTGAAATTTGAACGGAGGGCCATGGAAGAAAGCAAGAGTGTTGTCTTCGCTGGCTGTTGCAATTCGGAAAGGTCGATCCGCTCTGAAATCAACCGCATTGATTGGTTTGCTCTGGCCCATGATTTCACCAACAGAAGTGCCAGTGTCAGCTGTGAAGACGTGACCAAACCTGCAACACCATTAATAGATCAGTCTTAGAAAGCATAGTCTCCCACCCAAATCCTGACAGCAGAACACCAGTTTTAAACATCTAAAATGACCACTGAAGACGTTTTTGTTCAAATGAGGCTGCAGCGAACTGCAACGTTTTTTTGTTTAGTTGCCCTGGTTATAAGTGCACTTACTTATGATGTTACGAACAGCCGTGCTAAGTTTTTCTGAAGAATTAAGCTTTGTTCCATATCAACAACAATACAACAAACACGTATTTGACACGAACAGCTTCACCACTGTTAATAAAAAAACTGTTCTATTTTTGAATCAATGAATCAAAAAACACATGTTGCAAATAAATTACAGACAGGTAATAAGCATGGTGCAAATTTATAGTGACCAAATACTTTTGTTCAATGAGCTGATCACCTTTAACAGGCTAGATGTTGTTCTTGTTGTCCTACCATGTCAGAGGACCAGAGATCAAGAAATAGAACAGTTTCCAAAACTCATGCAGAGCTGTCAAATTAACGCGTTAACTTAACGCATCAATAAATTAACATGTGTTTAAAAAATTAACAGCCTTGAAAAATTAATGCACATACGTAAAAAAAACTAAATTTACTCAATACTGTAATTAAACAGAAGTTCTAATATTACGTTAAACTGCGGTTATTTGATAATCAAATGAATTTAAGTAATTAAACTGTTGTTGCCATTTCATTACTACTGTAAATAATAATAATATTCAGATGACAGGGTGCAATTTTGTCTTTCATTTTCTAGGTATTACAATTTCCAGTCAGTGTCTTTTCGCAGTCTGTCATTATCAGGTCCTGCAAATTCAATGCCTCTGGCAATGCATTAATGCGTTAAAAAAATAATGCCTCAACAGCTTACTTTTTAGCCTAATTTTATAATATTTGTCAAGTTCTAATACGTTACATTAACTTGCTACATGTGTACATAACTTGTACAGTACACAGTGCAAAGAATAAAAATTAAATGTTCCATGCAGAAAGACACCACCATGTATGTAGAACTCACCTTTCTCGTCCTTCGCCACCAACAACAATTCTCTGGTTGTCTCCGGACCATGCAAGGTCCTTGATCGGTCCTCCAAATGGCTGGAATTCATTCTTCAGAAGGTGCTCTTTCTGAGTTGTATCCCATATCCGTACCTTACCAGATATGTCTACCAACAAAAAATTACTTACTTCACATATTGCGACACAATAAGCTATCAGTTGAAACAAGTCACAAAATTTAAATAAATTTTTAAAAAACTAACATTAACAACACATTAATATTCAAAATATAAATTTTAAACATTTACAATACATGTCTGTTGCATTACCAATACCGGTATTATAGTCACAGAATAATGTGTCATGGTTGTGAACAAAGAAAGGACTGTAAGAGTAAAATAATTATGCAATGTTTCTGCAGCAAAATTACCAATGGAGATAAAATAAATCATTATGTAAGCAAACTGTTTACTATTGCATAATTCGCATACAACAGAGACACTAGGGATTTAGTATAATGAACAGAGAACAGTATAAGTACACTAACAACTACCACAAGGTCAGGTATATCATAAAATGTCTACATATTAGGTACTGCTACAGTGACAGTAAATCAGGCATTGAATATACTACAAAGATATATATATATATACTATAAACCTGCTGAAGCTATATAGAATCCACTTGGAGAGTACTTAGCTACAGTTGTCTGCACAGAATGCTCCGTGTAGATGTCTGCTATAGCAGGATTCTGTACAACCGTTAGTGGTGCACCGTTTCATAGCAACCAAACAAAACACGGTTGCACATTAGCATATTTACTGTTACAGAAGATGATGTTAAGGACCACAACTAAAAATGTCAGCAGTGAAAGTCAATATAAATATACAGTATACAGCACACAAAAAACATCTGCTGTGCACAAATTAGATGATAAATAACAATGAATAATAACAATTACCAAACTGTCCAAAGACAACGACAGCAATAATTTTATCATTTTCTGCAACTTAAGTGTTTGGCATATACATGTAAATATCAAGCAATAAGTTTAAAAAAATTATATAATCACATAATGTGCTAAAACTAAATGTTTTCTTCAAGATACATTATAAAAATCTCTGCTTAGAGTGTACACTAAATAGCATGAAACAAGAAGAGAAGCAAAACACAAATTACAGAACATCATATAAGTAGAATGGTAACAAAAATTCATACCGCAATATCACGAATAATGACACTGTTGCCATTTGTATAGAGAAAGTTTTTCCCCTTTGGATCACCACCGAGAACAATGGACACACCTCTGGCTGTCCTTGGAAGAGTTGCAAATGTAGCCTCTACAGTTACAATTACAGCACATAAATAAATAAAATTGAGAAAAACATTATTACAAAGCAACTAATCGACTGTAACTAGAACTCAAAACGAAAGCATTGTGAGTATTGTGATGTGATAGATTATGTTTGTTATGTTATAATGTCATAATAATGTCATAATAGAAGCAGTAGCCGGTGTCCACTATCTCGATATGATACAATAGATTCAACAAAGTTCAATCATCATTCCAGCCTCCAATGTCACATCTCCTTGGGTCTGCATTCTGCCAACCAACATCAGTTCAGTCTGTCTCGTTGTCGACTGAACACCTATGCCATATGGTCGTCGGGGACTTTTTCCATTGCTGGTCCGACATCCTGAAACTTGTTACCTGGCGAGCTCAGAGATCTTGCCAACATTTTTTAATAGTCCTGTTTTGCTTCTACTAGCGTGACCATCACATCAGAAGTTTTGTAAAAAATATGCACTATACAAATCTACATTTTCTTTACTTAACTGCTTACTTACTGATAATGCTCGCCCAACCCATGTGGCACGTCTGGCCCACAAGACAGATATTAATCATGACAAGATATAATGTGGAATGTGCCCTGAAACGTAATTTACAAACGACCAATTGTGGTTTAATGCTGTACCATCATACGTAAGCTAGTCAGCCTCCGAACATCCTAATATGGTAAAGCGACGGTGGACACGCCCATCACAGTTCACTGAAGCTGGGATACAGCAAAAACGCAAATTCCACAGAAGTGACGAGACTGTCAATAGCTGTCACCTAATGAAAACAATGCTGTATACTTACTAAGTTCGTAAGCCATTTTAAACGTAATACAAATGCAAACAAATTCACTTCCTACAACAACCGGGTAAACACAGCGACACACAACCGGTAGTAGAGGGCGCCACGAACGAAAAGCCGACTTTCTAAAAATATGCTGTTGTAGTAAAAGTGATGAGCATTTTAGGTATTGTGACTACCATATTAAACACCGATAGCGGTTTTGCTGTCACACACAAACCTTCACATTATTTTGCTTTATACAAATTGTCTGCGCGTTTTAAAATTAAAGATAACAATATGCGGTTGTACAGTGTGCAAACATTTTAGTTTTTTTCACAAATTAGTTTGTTGTTAGTTAACTTTTGTTTCGTCAATTGACATGGCGATTTTGTACTGGGGCCACTTGATCAGGGCCACCGGGAATTCCCGTTCGGAAAGCTAAAAATTCCCCCCCCCGCTACTACACAAAATTCCCGAAAATTCCCGGTGATCCCATAACGTCTTATAGGCCCCCTACGGGGTCTCAAAGTACGC
>Ga0209367_1000945_pt1 | contig 33285 bp, 24 predicted proteins | sample WorMetLIZISLAND2_FD_187412 | JGI IMG/M metagenome (GOLD analysis project Ga0209367, IMG submission 187412) | Marine gutless worms symbiont microbial communities from Max Planck institute for Marine Microbiology, Germany - Olavius geniculatus... ... | reverse complement strand
TTTAGTAATAAAACAGCAAATATAAATGTACAAAACATTAGTTTATACACTTGTTAACGGCAACATTTAAGGACTTGCACATCGAAAACAGCAAAAATTACAAAAAGTGATATTATTCAGCAGCACACTGACACACAGTCAGTATGATGCGGGCAATATCGCCTTTTGTAATTTTTGCTATTTTCGATGTGCAAGTCCTTAAATGTTGCCGTTAACAAGTGTATAAACTAATGTTTTGTACATTTATGACGATAAACAGTGAAAAAAGAGAGAGGGAGAGAGGGAGAAAGAATGAGACAGCGACACACGAAAGGCGTTCGATAAATTCCAGGACTGTTCTTCTCAATAAGCATACAGCTGAAAACCAAAAATATTATGAAGTTGTACAGCCACTATTGTACATCACTTACTGTGGTTTCATTTTCGCTGTGACGTCATTATTATTAAGCTATAATGGGCGTTGACGTTTGGCATACACAAAAATAATCACAAAATTTTCTAGTCGCAGAAAGCGTAGAAAGTGCTGAGATTTATTGTAAATTATATGTAGTAATCAGCAGTAACACTTTATCACGTTTAAAAGTATTTTAATAGTTCGCCCGCTTTTGCAGCGATCATCAGTGAGTTACTGATGATGTCAGTGTTGGAGCACTGTATACGGTAAAAATGGTCAGCTGCAGACAACGCATTTTTTTGGTTTACTTAGAGAGTTGTTCTTGCAGACTTTTCGCTTGAAGGACATACTGTGAATAAAAAAGTGTCACTGTGCATTATTGTCCGATTAACTGCGACCAGCAATTCGCAGCAATTGACCAGGTTTGCTGCAGTTAGGTGTCATTCTGTACAATGGCAGTGCCCCACAGTGCAACTGCCCCATTAGACAGTTAAAAAATTGAAAAGAAAGGCTAGAAACTGTCACAGCATTTGCCATACAGCCCAGACTTTGCTCCAAGTAATTTTCATTTGTTAGGATCACAGAGCGAATTACATGGAAACATTAAGTTCAAGAACGATGAAGATGTTCTACAGCATTATGTGCGGAAATTTCTACTGGTGCCAACAAAAACTGAATGCTACGGGTTCCAGCCGACTTGTAGGCCTAAAACAATGGGAACACTGCAGTGAACTGCAAGGACAATATGTTGGAAACTAACATAGGCCCCTAACTGTTACAAATGTACGATTAACTGTCGTTGTATTAAGGATGTAGTCCTAGAATTTATTGAACTCCCCTCGTACTTTGCGAGAGTCGCACAGCCTGGCGCCGGGTTGCAATGTCGTTCTGTGCGACCACTTGGTACGTCCGAAATCTGTCTGGAGTCGCACGCCGCATGTACAGTTGCGTCTCCATCACGCCGTTCGTGTGTTTCTGCAAACCGCACAGTAACAATCGACGGTCTCATTTCTACTACCGCACTGCGACTTCTTACATAAGCTGCTGAGACTGAGTATTCGTATACGAATGGGCTACATAATTATACGCTGTCATTTGCAACATAATCTATAGCCTACAGTGTTTGCAGATTCAACTTCCGACAACTTCACCCCGCATCACCGCATTGTTGATTGCGCCTTTAGCGTGTTGTCACGGCAGCTATTTCGCAGGACGTTTTTGAGTTTTTTTTACTGATTTTATCACTCGGACGGCAACAGTTTTTGGCAGACAACTAGCCAATGTGCTACAGCATCCAGCGGTATGTTCGTTTGGCATGGCGTGTAGGATGGCTGAACGCTCAGTCTCTGACGAAGAAAACAGTCACCATCCATGAAACGATCGACGACCGACGTCTTGATGTTCTGGCTATGACGGAGACGTGGCATCACTGTAGCGACGACGCGAGTTTACGCTTGTCGGCGCCGCCGGGCTACACTGCCGTCGACGCCATTCGCGAGACTGACTCGGGCCACGGCGGTATCGTTGTGTTCCACCGGCGTCGGTTCACACGCACCAAGGTTGACCTGCCGCCGCTGTCGACATTCGAGGGACTATGTGTGCGCCTGTCGGCCGATGAAGAGTCTGTTACTCTGCTGACGATATACCGACCCAGGTCTGCCCGAGTGACCAGCGCCTTCTTCGACGAGCTGACGACGGTACTAGAGTCGCTGGTGCTGCAGAGTGGACCTGTCATCGTCGGTGGAGACATCAACATTCATGTCGACGACGCCGCCGACGCTGACGCTGCTCGTCTGGCCGCGCTGTTCGACGCGTTCGGGGAAGGGGGAGGGTTGGAATACGAAATGAAAAAAGTGTGGCCCCCTTGGCCTCCCCACTCATAAAAAGCTGGTGCCGCCACTGCAGAGTTGACAGCTATAGTGCTGAGTGCTGACATCTAACGAATTAAGCTACAACATCTACGCAAAACGGGCAAAATGGCACTGTCGTAGAAATCGCACTATTTTCAAAACAATTCAATAGGCCCACTATCTGTAAAATCTGCAATGTTATTTGCCACATTTGTGAGAGGTCTTTTAATTTCCACGGATTGTAAGCTCAGTTAAAATCGGCCAATAAAGTCCGATGCAATAGACGCAAATGGAGAGAGTTGCTGAACGAGCATTAGGCCTACTCGAAGGCGACGCCTGCATGCGCGACAAAACTGAAACAAAGTTTTAAGTTTTAGCTTTACTCATATCATATCATATTATCATACCAAATAAAAGATTTACTACTGCCTTCATTACACGATTTAAGAGCATGGGTGCATTACATGCGATTTTGTTTTAGTTTAATTTTAGTTTACCGCAGACGTAGTCTAGCGATACCTAACTGACTGCTGTCACGATGTTGGTGGCATCCGCAGTCCACTAAGAGTTAAAAATATATTGTTGTGCTTCCAGTTTCTTTGTGTCTTTATACGTTTTGCTAAATCCAATCCTCATTTTAAAAAAAAAACAGAAACACGGGAATTGTTAGGTCTTTCTCACCATGTCGATGCTCCAATAATCTCCGACAGATTTGTTGTCCATGACGACGGTGTTGTTGTCGTCGATGAGCCAGTAGATGGAGGTGAGCGGCGGTCGAGCTCGCACCTCACAGCGCAGGAACACGCTGAAATCATTGACGTACGCAGACGTCGACTCACACTCGATCACCGGCCCGTCTGTATACGTCACAGACATACATACCGCAATGCCCTCTGTCTAAGTCAGTAAAGGTAAAAAATAAAGGTAGGTGTATAGCTCTTAAGGAACTAACCCCTCACAGAGCTACGAAGCGTCCCTTGTCATATGGGATCACACAGTGTTACCTGCCACCCGACAGAAGTGAACGCGCCCCGCCTTAACCCGAGTCAGATAGGCCGGTACTCGATTTACTTACCCCGGAGAGATGAAAGGCTGAGTTGATCTAGGCAGCTGGTTACATACCGAGATGGTTTATCTGCCCGCAGGGAGTTACCCATCAAAGTAATAACCGTAATAAGCAAGTCGCATAAACCTCTATAGTGTCGAAAGCAACGAAGCATCACTGCTTGAGCACTGTACGCTTTAGGGGTGGAATATGAGCCGGAAGCACGAAGACAGCTACGGAAGGTGCGGAGGTAACGTGTTCAGGCAGACTGTTCCAGACACAAGCAACGGCGACCTAAAAAACTCAGTCGCCGACAGTAGACAGTGGGATGCGGCTGACGATCAGAGATGAAGACGAGCTGGAACGTAGGCGCTGACGACCCTCGACATCTGCCACCTGAAAAAGCTCGTCGATAAAGCATAAATGTGCAGACTCATGGAGATATTAATTTTGTGAAAGTTGGAACTTATCAGCCATCGGCGTAGAGCCAGCACGTGAAGCGACTGTTCTTTTACTCGTAAAATACGGCTGCAATTTCAAACGGTTTTTTTCGAAGATGAGAAAAATGTGCCGCTATAGAATTATATCCTGGACAAACTGCTCCTAGAAGCGTTCTCGATGTTTATTCTCAATGTTACACGCACAAAAAGTACTTAACAACGCTTCCCATTTCCCTGAACCATAACTGGCTACTTATTTAGACGGACTTAGCGTCCCAAGCCGATTGGATAAGTACGAAGGTCGCCGGCCGCTCGGCGCCGTCTTGCGTTTCATCTAATCAATACTACACCTAATTCACAGCAAATGTCTGCCTGCTCTGCTGTATGGTCTGGAGATTTGTCCATTAACTAAAACTGACTACCGAAGTTTAGACATTGTGGTGATGCGATTTCTAATGAAATTATTTTGTACGTCAAACAGTGATATTGTAAACGAATGTCGAATGTGTTTTAACTTCAGATTACCCGGCGAAATTGTACCGGCACGAAGTGTTAAATTAATGTCGAAATTATCGAACGTTGCTCGAACCTAATATGGTTATGTTTACTGAGTACTGACAGTTTCATTGTTATCACTATTAATTAAGTTCAGTTAAGGTTTTTTTAACTGTGCTACCATTGTATTATGGTGAATAAAGTTGTATATAATTAGGTAAACTCTCGCACGATCGCAGCACCATATAGGCCTACATTGTCGTATCTGTTAGTTACCATTATTACTTCTGCGTTTATTTACCTGACTGTTTGTTAGCAGGATTAAGCCTACGCGAAAAGTTACGGATAAATTTAACTGGAAATTTCAGGGAAGGTTAAACTTGGTCCAAGCGATTAGCTGAGACTTGGCCCAGGTACATGTAACTAGAGTTAAGTGGTGATCCGGATCAGTATCCGCATTCAGGATAGGATTGAAGATTTTTTTGCCATTGCCATATCTCTTCTAGATACAATTGTATTTTCGTTATATTTTAATGAGAATTCAACGGTCAATATACGGTAAACCTACTGCTTAATGCGTGCACCATCGCGCCGGCTGCGAAGAGCAGCGTTGCGAATAAAAATGGTTGGTAATCGAGAAACGTAATCGCCGTCGATTCGTGTAAATTCAACGCAGCTTTATTGCACAGCTTCAGCAGCCAGCACAATAATGATCTTCGCTGCACCAGTCAGTGATGTAATTGAATTGCACTGCCTAGCCGTACATAGGGTAGGCCTACCGAGCGCTGTGCCATCTCTCAACGCACTCCACTTGCTCATGTTGCTTACCGCATGCGAGACTCAGACTGAACGACAAACGCCATGACAATGACGTCACAATGACGTCAGAATTACGTCCGAATCAATTAGCTTCGGCTTCTGCGTATACTGATATGCGTCAAAATGCGGGGCAAGTAAACTGAGCACCGGTCTTTCTGGCCAGAGTCATGACGGGGCAAGTGTGAATCCGCGTGATCACATACAGCAGACGACGCTCCGTAGATCTGAGATTGGTTTCCCACGTAAAGCTATACCGTTTAGTCATTGATCATAACACGAGCGAGTGAGCGTTATTACTTTTGTGTGTAACTAATGGCCAGTTCACACCTACGACGCCGACGCGACTGAACTCAACTGTTGGGTTGAGTTGCGTCGTGGGTGTAAATTGGCCATAGCGTACGTCGCACGATGAGTTTGGCGGTGGTTGAGTTAGCAGCATGGTCGTCTTGGAGGTACGCGCGACACGTCAGTTGTCGTCCGGCATCCACGACGCGCGGCCGGAAGTCATGTCTCACCAACTCGACGCGGTATCGCAGCAACCTCATTCCACGCTGGCCCGCGGTCGACACCGTCTGCATCGCACGTTGTGCCCTCGTCACACTGCGCCGACCGACAAAAACTTCGAGGCGCGGTGCAGACGCTACGGCAACAGCTACGCAGCGCAACGTGCCTGGCTGACCGTCCGCCGAGACCAAACGCGCCACAGAGTAGAAACTTCTTAGAAACATTTATTATCTTAGGAAATACTTAGGAAAGAATGCTCATTCTCCAAAAACATCTTAGAAAAACTTCTAAGGAAGACTCTCAGGAAAGTATCGAAAGTGTGTGTGCTTAGACGCTAGGTGCCTGGCTGACCGTCTGTGTAGACCAGATTTCGCCTCTGAACGGTAACATCGTCGTCATGATCGTTGTCGTCGGCCGTCCGACCAGAAGTACCCGGATCTGATGACGTCATCGTCGAAAATGACGCAACACGGAACTTCCGGTTGCCGTTCGTCAGCAGAATGCTTTCCACGTAACCTGAGTTTAGTCACGCCGGACATCGAACTGTCAGACACTGACCATTGTCCACCGTAGACATAATAAATGTCAAAATACTGTTTTAGAAATGCTTAAAACTTTATTTTAAAATGTAAAACATTTATAGACGTTTATAACAATAATGGTCCACTGTATTTGCACTGCATAATTCACCAAGCTCTGGCGACATATAATACCAAGTCGGCAAAACTGTACTGTAATGCATCATTGTATCCGCGATAATAAAAATAGCAACACAAGCGAATAATTATCACATTGATTGTGACCGCGCACGATGCACCAGCCCCGTATACGTGGTCTTGCAGTGTAAACTAGCGTCTGGCTAAGGACTAAGGAAACGGAGATCAGCGCCGCCCTATGGGTCTTATGATTGAAGGGTTTTACGTACGTTTAAGATACGTAGACTAAATACAGCGTCATTACCTTACGCACATGCCGTTGTGCCACTACGCCGGTATTGTTAACTCAGTTTTCAAACAGTACCAAGGCACAGCGACAGAGAGTACAGGAATGATTAAGACCTGTGACGTGGACGCTGTGTGTGACGCTTGCTAGCAGCGCGTTGTGTGGTCCGTGAACTTCGCACGTGTAGTTGCCGACGTCTTCAACTGACACGTCTGCACCCACACGACCACACACGTCCAGTCAGACACACTCCAATGATACATTGCTGCATTCACGCAACTTGTAACTTTTTGCCGGATTTCCTTCATCGATCTTTTCAGTCCATTTTCGTTAACTTCGTGTAGGCCTAAGTAGGCGTCAGATGACGGCGAGCTTCGTCAACGCCACGGTGGATTATCAGGACAGCTCGTCCGCTATCTTTAAAGCCTTGTTCATAGCGACCGACTCAACTCAACTCAAGTCAATTCGACTGGTAGTGTTGACTTGAGTCGGTCGCTATGAACAAGGCTTAAGCTGACTATTGCCATTTGTTCGCATATATGTTATGCACCATTTCCTCACTGTATCGTACTACAACAGGTAATAATACAGAATGATTAAAAGACACACAAAACCAAGACAAAAAGCCAATAACAAAGGCCACAACTGAGTCTAAAAATAAAACTAATTAATAACAATTAATGATGTTCTAACTGTTTATATGCTTTCAAATTACATGCGATCTTTAAGTAAGTCTTTTGTATACAGAATGTATGATATATTAATCTACCGCGTAAACTACGAGAAATAAATCAGTCTTAAACGCAGCTAAAATTACAGAAATACAGCTATTACGCTTTACACTGGTGGGATAAAAATAATTTTAAAACAACAAATACAGGCAGGGTTTAGAAGTGACAGGAGCATGGGATCGCAAAAAAAACTTTCAAAAACGACAAGTGAAAGAAACAAGAAATTTGAGTAATGCTTACGAGACGCGCGAAAGCCTATAGCAGTTCCAGTTCACGCTAAGTTAATATACAAATACCAAATTCTCTATCTGGATCGCATAACGATAGTAGCGTAGCGCCACCTTGTGAATGATATAGACTTGTGTCGCAGCACGAAATCGTCAAAAAAATCCATTAAACCCCCTATTTTGGCGTTCAAGTTCATTCAAGATCATTGAATTCGGCGCCAATCGAAAGCCAGTATACGATTTCCTATTAGTGATTAATAGTAACCTAGGCCTTATCTCGCACCGTTACTGAGATACAGCGAGTCATTGGCCAAAAATCGCAAATTTTGCCTACCCCCCTCTCATTTAGCGCCCTCGTTCAAAATGAGCCCCTTCGAATTTATGGAAAAGGTTTACGGTTCGTGAAACTAGAGTCTTCCAGGCACCCGACGGTGAAGATTTGATGATCCTAGCCTAGCTTGCACCGTTTTTGACTGATCCACCCGTGTGACAGACGGACAGACAGACAGACAGACAAAATTGCGATGGCTAAGACGCGCTGAAAGCAGTAGCTGCTTTCGCGCGTAAAAACTAACATAAAAACCGCAAACAAAAAAATCCGTGAACAGTTTAAAGATCCGTGAAGTCAGTCCGAATGCTGCCAGATTTCTATGGAGATTATGATTCGAGAAAAAGCGCAACAGCAATAGCGTGTGGAACGCTGAACGGCTGACCGTCAATCTGAAGCCCGAGAGTGTAGTGAGGTGGTTTAGGTATGAAGTCGACTCGAAAGCGTCGTTCACTGACAAACGGTTTCAGCAGGTTTCCCATCATGTTGAGCTGCGTGCGCTCGGAATTCTTTCCATTCTGCGTTTTGCGCCACAACACCGGGTTATCAAACAAATTAAACCGCTCAGCCGTGAACTCACAGTCTAGTTGCACCGAGTCGCCGACATCCACCGACATCAAGTGACTTCCGGTTGTCATGGTTACCGACTCAGCCGACTTCACGCAGCCTACAGCAGCATGAAAATTTTATGGAAATGGGATTTTTATGAAAAAAATATTTTGCATAGAACGACGTTCGTCCGTTGAATCGGCGCTTTGAACCCAATTAATAAACATGCTAGCACACAATTCAAGTCAGCTGGATGGTCGGCTTCGTTAGCCAGCGCCTTTAACCGACTGATCCAGCCATTAGTCCTGGTAACCGAATTTACTGTTACACAAAACTCATCGTCTGTGCCCTAGTGGTAACGGAAACAGACGCCATTTTGCCTTCCACGGAGGGATGGCCGAGCTGAGTTGGCCAGGTGGTTTCACAGCTATTACGCTGTTACGATTCCTTCAACATGGGCGAAGCAGGCGACACAGGGCTAGCAATCCGGCATTGTCATTGCTTCGCAAACGTCGTGGAGTCGACGGTCGAACTAATGACAGCGGATCGATCATAAGCGGACCTATGCTGTCCGGTACCTAGCAGACAATGCCAGCATGATCTCTGAACTTGCCAGTCACTCATACCGCTACGACCAACGAGCACCCACCTGAGGTATAGTTACAGCACAAACCCATGTCGTAGCTCAATTTACAGCCACCAGAACAATTTTCAAAACCAAAACTTTTCTCCGTATCGTCTTGAATCAACAAACGACCAAAATGTAAATGCGGCCTGTGCAAACAGTAACACAGAAAGTGGAGCTGTATTCACTGCTGTGTTTTGGATGCTAACAACTCGTCGATTCTATCGACAAGTAGTATCGACCGCCGTCGCTGTCGCTGCATCTTAATGCCAAGCATCTTAATGCACAATGTGCGATTCCATAATGCCCGGCAGGTGACGTTCCGTAGCTCTGGGACAGGTTTATTACAACGTTATGCAACTTTACCCTTAGGAGTTAACTGATCTGAAAACTGATTATTCTAAGATAAGGACGAAAATGCAGTTGTAGCCCTACAATTTTTTTTACAATTTACTGCAAGTTATTAATCGATGTTTTTGTAAGCCTATTGTCATATACACTTGTGTAAACCGGCAGAGACAAACCGTGTTCAAGATGATGAAGCCAATACAGCATCGTGAACAAAAGCCTCGACTCTGTTTTTATCATTGTCAGAGCATAATGATTGACAACTGAATGATAATGTTGAGCTCGTCAGATTTCTACTTTCGCTTCATTCCACGGAGTTCTGGTTAGAATTTTGCGCTGAAGCTAGACGTCGTCTATACTCCGACACCACTGACACAGCCAAAATAAACTTTAATTTAACATTTAACATTAATCTACATTAATCATTAATCATATTAATATTAATCATATAATTACATTTTTAAAAAAATATTACATTATTTCACCGCATATGATATGACATAATATAATCCAAAAATTATGCAAAAATTGTGTGATTTTGGGGCTAAGATACACGTTGTGGAGCAAGCCTATAACAGGAGTCTTGGGTAAAGCCCCTTGACAGGGGTCAAAAACAGCCCCTGAACCTAAAAGTGTGCGTTCAATGGAAGCAGCAAAATTGTTCACTTTTCTGAAATTTGAGTTTTTAATACATTAGTTCGTGCTTATACTTTTTGATTTTAGCCGTTTTACATCAGCGCTTATACAACATTAAATGAATTGCTTGCAGTTTTTTTATATATAATATCTAAAGTAGATAGCTTTCACTTTGTCTATAAGCATTTTGAAGCGTGTCCAAAGCGATGAGAACGTACAACAAAAACCCAGCTGTCGCTAGGATAGCCGACCGTACTAGTTGTCAGTGACCTTCAGGGTCATCCAAGGTCGATGATTTTCATTTTGTTTGAAAGGACGTATATATGCCACTTCCTATTAGTGATTAATAGTAGCCTCGGCCGTATTTCTCACCGTTTTCGAGACATGGCCAGTTTTTCATTGAATTTCCTACACCTTTCTTTTAGCCCCCAATCTGAAAATGTTTCTCTTGCACTAGATGACTGAAATTTTGCACGCCCGTGTTTAACACACATGGCTAATTATTCGTGTAAAAAGTTTTCCCTCACGACCAAAAGCTTAGCCACAATACATTCGTGACGGACGGACGACAACCATGCCAATAGCTCGACCGTTACTTAAGTACGATCGGCTAAAAAGTACGTATCAGATTAAGTTTTAAGAACGGACATTCGATCGCTGCAGTTACAGCCTGGAGGTCCAAGCGTGAACTTGACTAACCATTAACGTAGTGTCATCACGTTTCGTCTCGGTCGTGTGGTCGCCCGCCCAGGCTGTGTCGTCAGGGCATTCGCTGCTGCCGATCTGTGTCCGCAGAGATCACCCACTAATAGGGTGTTTACACGATCCAGCAAACGTCCAGCAAACTTCCAGCAAATGTATTTAAAATACACGTGAATTGCTGGACGTTTGCTGATCGTGTAAACACCCCATAAGGCTCGTTGACTGGTGACCCGCTAACAGCATGGGGGAACGAGGAACCGTGGAGTTAGCAACCGTCAAGCTCGCCGGTATCAGGTGTCGCTCGTAACAAAATTTTCTAAGCCGGAATGTTCGTCGACCACAACTGTATCTGAACCGTATTTGCGTCGATCATACTAATGGGCTCGACGGATACCATGATACACGTCTCGGATTGTCTCTGCTATTTTTGATTAGAAAAAAAATGAAAAAGTAGCAACATTGTTAACATGTACATCAAAATGACGGACGGAAGGAGGTCTGCCTAAAATTATGTATCGGAATGGGATACTTTGGAATTGTAGTGTTACGCCGTGAAAAGTCTAACAACCCAACAATAATCAGAACTGAAGTTACAACATGTAACTGTGGTCACCAATTTTGTGTTTCAAATGTTGACGTTTTAGACTATATTATTACTACGTTTTTGGTATCTCATGAGGCTGCCTTACAGTGCACATCTGGCATAGTTATTGCTTCTTCCAGACTGTCTCAGCTGTGGATGTGTGTGTATGACAGAATGCCTACAGAACGAGTAAGAACATGAAAATGGCGGCGTATTTTTAGCGGCGTAATGCAGCGATGCCATGAAGACCGAGTCAAATGCACTTACTGCTCCTTCTGTATCAGCCAGTTACAGTTGAGTGCACCAATGCGTCATAACACGGCTCGCGTTATTGCCTAGCAACGTCTGCTGCAACTGCACCTCAGTATAAGCTACGATGCATAGATGACTATACGTGTTTAAACTTAGCTCATGATTCGTCGCCCGGAGACTGGCAGCAAGATGAATGCTGGCGAGAAAAATCGTCTAAATTCAATTTTCAGCGCGGCGCCGTTGCAACGTGTGAAAAGGACGTCATCCGTTGCCAAGAAAGCAAACACCAACCAAACTGCGAGTGAAGTTTGGTGTTCCATGGGCCCGTTGTCTGCTATTAGCTCTAAGCGATTGCTAAACGTGATGATTAAGAAAAACTGAAAACAAATCTTCTTGGACAATGTTAGAGACTAGCACCATTCAACGGCCTTGTGTTGTTTTGGCACCGTCTACCGATGTCTGCAATTAGCGCTACACCGACTTGATTGAGTTAAGACATGTAAAAATACGAAAATTAAACATATTTAGGACCTACATAATCGTGCATAAAAGTTCCTTTAGTTGTTCCGTATAAAAGTCAACCGTGAAACAAACTGAAACAACAGAATACTGGATTCCTTTATATACGACAGTGGTTTTGTCATAACAACAATAAAAATATCCCGCACTTTACAAACACTTTACAGTAGCGTACAGTAATGCATCAAAACATTATTTTGTTTTTAGAGTTCATTCTACGTAATTTTGTAACAATTATAACATGCTATCAAAACTTTGAAACAAATGCATCTGTGATTGTTTTTCGATGCGTTTTGAACTTAGTTTCTAACTTTATACACGTTTACAATACGTAAACATAAATATTACGAAACTTGTTCACGCATTTTAACTCTATTAACTTAAGTTTTTTGCCAAATGTGATAAAAGTAGGCAGGCTTAAAACATGGTTATGAAATGGCATCAAAATTTATTAGCTTGATGCGTGTGAACGAGATAGCGGTCAGACTGCGCAAACACTTTTGAGGTTTTGAAATTAAAATTCAGCGAATTTGTGTACAGTCGCAGTTTCTGTTTATGTCCCCTCGGGTCAAACACTACAATGGATTATTTTTGTAACCATAGAAAATTGTTTTACCGGTTACGTGTGATAGCTTCTGCATGACTGCCACGAAAGAAATCTCAGCTATAGTTCTCTGTTCCACATAGGCTATCGCAGAAATCAGTGTTGGGACATAAAGATTAAATGATGATTCTTTGTATCAGCAATTCTTGACAGAGTTGTAACAATTATTTGACGCAGCAGAGTTCGGATTTTATAAGCATTGTATAGCTTGCAATTATTTTTGTTTCGATGAAACTAATAAACAATCATAGATCGTTAGAATAATTCGGATAACAACATTACAAACGTACCACCTGTACAACTCAAGAATAGTAAGTGTTGTACTAGAAGCAACGAAATGACGACGCCAAACCAATATTAAATTCACTTATATCACTTCGCTTTAGTTTACCTGGTTAGTATAGCATGGAAAGTTGACGCATGCAGAGTCGTACAAAACTGCTATGCTGAGCCGACTGTCGTCCGATGCGACTGCAGGCAAATTGACGTCAACAGCAGCAGCAGCAGCAGCAGGTTGCAGAACGCTCTATAGCAGCAACAACTGTCGACGCTGTCCATTTGATCTGCCGCTAACGTATTCACTTACACACTTACACTTACTCGTTATTCAAAGGGCCGGCGTTCTACAAGTCACTCATTCGAACGTCTTCGCTCTCATAGCGTTGACAAGAACTCGTTGGGTGGTTGATTGTTTTTTTCTGAAGCGATTCTTTTTACTCGTTAGTAGAGTTATATGCTAGTCAAACCGTTTAAACTTCTTCAGGATGAAACTTATTTAAGTCTTTTTCGAGCAGCCGAGTACTCGGCATATTGTCCGAGTTGTCTGTAACGTACCTTAGAAAGTTCTGGATCAATTTGTGCTCATCCAAAAAGTTAATTAGCACAAAAAATCATTTGGCTCGCGAGATGGTTTGTTATCATCATCCCTTTGTTTAGACCCTTAAGGAAACTTTATATAAAAATGTCTTCAGGTTTATAGTAATCTAATACTGCAGACTTTATTGATTTGCTGCCAACTTTATTAAATTTGCTCAAGATAGGCCTAAAACGCAACGGCTCGGAGAGCTCTCACTGTGCCTCTGTCATCTTGACTTTGAAACATTATTGTTTATGCTGCTGTTGTATCGCACTTTTTTCAGTCACTTCTGTCAAGCTCTGTGCTGATATTAAATTATATTCAATGAACCAAATAAATGCTTGCTGCATTTTCGCTGCAGATTGACGTCACGTCGGCTGACATTAAAGTCAGTGCCGGAAAATAACCAGGTCGACGAATTTATGGACTGCTGCGGCCTTGGATCTCGCATTGTGCAGGCGGCATGAACCTTGTTTGAGCAGCGTGCCTGCTGTTAACCGTTTAACCATTCGACTGCGCGGAAGATACCATAAACCTAAAGAAGCCGAAGTCATTCTACAGGTAGCATGTATATTCTACACGTGTGCACAGTATTTTAACTTTTACTAGCTATCACGGTTATCGAACTGAACAGTTTCATTAAACATAAAGCCTACAGGTAGGCCTGCACTTTCCGTTATAAGAATTTTTTTGCCAAGCACAGTGAACAGTAAAAACTTACTGACTGACTTACTTACGGATAGATTGTTACGTGAATGCCAGTTGTGAATAACTAAAGAAAAGTGATCTGCTTTATACCAACTGTGTTAAACTAGGTCAGTCTGAGTTATTTCAGTTCACGAATAAAAAAGCATAGGTCTTTGTATGAAATTCGATTGATGGAATACGATTTTCAGTTGTTGCAAATTGCTGCCGAAGATTTGAAGTTCGAAGATAAATAAGATTTACAACAATCGAGTTACTATACTGTTTGTCTAGTTTCCTACCGCTGTATTCGAACTTGAAAAAAATATGGTATGTTCAACGTTATTCGCGTGAGTTGCTAATTGATAAACACGTGAAACCGGTAGTATCTAGATGTGCAACATTTGTAGGCTTATAGGCCTAGTTTGATATTTTTACGGTTTGTAGTATTCATTTCTGATGTACTGATCATCTATCGGTGGCCCAACATGCGACATCACATGATCGTGACAGCGAGCGCATGCAGTGAACAATTCGGGCGGCCTGCTATAATTTATTACGGACCAGTATTGCACACAGTAGACCTATACTGCTGGCAATTTCTATAGAACACCGCTCGCACGTATGCTTATATGGGGCAATCGGTCGCTTTAACGTTCGGTTTAGGTTACCTTTGACCGTGGGTCGCCAGGCGAGTAGTTTCCCGAGCACACTCTAGCAGTACGAAGTTCGGTCGAGAGACACAGAGAGAGCGAGTACGATTTCGCCAAGTCGTGGGAGTCGTGTGGCAGTCTTGAGCGTTTGTGTGCACCTGCTGCAGGCTTGACGACGGACGAAGACGATTATAGCAGCAGCGGCAGTGATGGATTTCGAGCTGAAGTCAGTGCTGATCAGCGACGATGTCGACCAACAATGCATCGACATACTGGTTTCCAGCGGCATCAACGTCGTCAAGAACACCAAGCTCACCAAGGAACAACTCAAGACGGAAATTCCGGTAGACTTTACGAATATTTAAATACTATCAATAACGCATTTGCACAGCACCATAAGCCTACATCGCACGAGCGAATTAAAAATCCAGGGTGAATGGTATAGCGTTCGATTGTACACGTATAACCATTTCCTATCTCTGAGCAGTGTGCAGTCGTGCAAATGCTTTAGCGCAAACTTTGTTGCATAAAATATACTAAATTGTTTTACACAACCATGACGCGGTACGTAGAGCACGAAACATTTTAGAAAAATATTTTAAAATGTTGTTTGTTTCAACATAAACACAGCTTAAAGTACGCACTTAATACTTGCGTGTGTCCGTGTTTGTGTGATTGTGTCTAGAAATACAGAGCACTGTAAAACTACAGTTTTTTTTTTAAATAAATATTTGTGTTTAGAAATACGACGGGCTGATCGTGCGGTCAGCGACGAAGGTGACTGCGGATGTGATTGCGGCCGGCGCGGCGGGAAAACTGAAGCTGGTGGGTCGAGCTGGCACGGGTGTGGACAATGTGGACGTACCGGCAGCCACCGACCACGGCGTTATCGTCATGAAGTCTGTATCAAAACACATGCGTTTTCATATCGAGCTCCATATACTTCGAACTAATCACAACAAAAAGTGGCGTCATGGTCGGGGAGGGATAATAAGAAGGATGGGCAACTTTCAAAATTTTGAGCTGTCAGAAAATTATCGGAAAATCTTTTTTTATCGAAAAACTAATTTGTTGATCGAAAAAAATGCAAAATTTGGAGCTAAACCCTTATTTAGGAAAATGTAAGGGACATTAAAATTTTGAGCATTCGTGATCTTCTCTGTCGGAAATGTGCTGTTGTCTGTCAGAATTCTGTCGTAAATTTATAATGTCTCTCGGAAACTTTCTGCCCGGCTACTTTTTATAACCCACAACGCCGCTGAAAGCAACATTCTTAGACCCTTATAGTGTCACGCTTTGGCTTAACGTTGTATTTTTTCTACGCTAATTTGTTGTCGACTTAGGAGCCAGTACTAAACAAACAGACAAAGCCCTAATGCGGCCTAATTAAGACCAACAGGACGACCGTGTAAATTATGTAGTTCATACGAGAACTTGCATAAATCATCTCCGTACAAATCACAAAATTTTCAAATAAAGACCAAATTTTTAAATGCAATTTTGTCGTGTAGTTCATTTTTGCGGCCTTGTTACAATTATTATTTTCGTGTTGTTTTGTTTCGTTGAAGCACTCCCGGTGGTAACACGATGAGTGCCGTGGAACATACGTGCGCCTTGATATTGGCCGTTGCCAGGTCAGGTCATTCGTACCAAAGTCATTACAGACTTAGCATATTTGACTTCTGGTTGTCACGCTGTCATGTATGACTCTGAGCTAGTCATTCACATTCACACGGCTTTGTCACCGAGTATAGCCTAGGCCTAGTAATGCTAGAGCCTACCGTTGAAAGATCCTGCCACAACGCTCCTGTAGAGCGTAGGTCCATCTTTACTTTTTTCAAAAAGACATTTGTGATGTAGCTTGTCTATTAACTAGCAGTGCAGGAACTGTAAACCATTTCAGTTCATTCTGTAGTTACCGCGTGTGCGCATTTAAACTTCTCATAGACTATTAAATCGAATGTATCTGATTCTGATGTCAGGAAATTTGTTAATAATTCAGTTGTTTTGCTATTTAGTATTTCATATTGTCCACAATTTATCAGCAATGAACAACTTTTTCGGTTGTAATTAAGACTGAGAGTTTGATTGGCAGGTACGTGTCACGTGGTACGGCGTGTATCCGCGCCGGTCAGTGGTCGGACAAGAAATATCTCGTAGGCACTGAACTCTATGGCAAAACATTGGCGGTCATTGGACTCGGTAGAATCGGCAAAGAAGTGGCGTTGAGGATGCAAGCCTTCGGCATGACGGTAAAACACAGACGTCAATATATTATTAAATTATAGCTATACTCTTGTGTATCATTAGGCCTACTGGGTGAAGTAATGTACCTCCCATTTGGCTTTAAATGTCTGAATCGTAAAACCTGAACAGTTACTGTTCACAATTCACCGCTGCTGTTTTTCTTCTTTACCGCTTAGCCATAAATTACGCCTTATACGTGCTTCCTTCTTTTACCAATAAAGCCAAAACTCCACCTACGCGTACTTTGACTTGTTGTAGTCTACAACAAGCTATACAGCAAATCCATAAGTTTCACAACAACAGACGTCCACAAAAGTTTGAAGCCTACAAGAAATCCTCAATGTATGTTAGCAAGTCTGTTTCCCAGCTTTTAGCCATAAATGTCTCTGCCGTGTTTCTGGAAAGTCTGTACGTGTTGCGACTGGCTGCTGCTGTAGACAGTGGGTTATGACCCGATGACGTCAGGTGACGTCAGTCGTGAGTTCGGAGTGGAATCAATGACCCTCGACGAGTTATGGCCTCGAGCAGACTACATCACTTTACACACTCCGCTCATTCCACAGACCAAACGTACGTCACCGTAACCTCGCGTTGTTTAATTCATCGATTGATTGCAGGAATGCACATGCATATTCATGATGTCTATGTCGAAGCATTGAATTTTGTGACGTCACGATGCATCCCTGCAATAATCAATCGCTTAATTAAACAACGCGGCCTAACGTCAGTAGGCCGTGGCGTCGTGGCATCAGGCAGCCAGCAATCGTTCTCTTTTCCTAAATTCTTGGCTGACAGGACATCCTCAGAAAATTTTCGTTTTGTCGTAAAATATCACTGTCGTCAAAAATGAAAAATTTGCGACTGAAACCCTTCGATTTGGGAAAACTTAAGGGCAAAATTAAGAATTTGTGCACCCATTTAATGTCCTTTGTCAAAAATTTGCAATTTGTTCGGAATTCTGTCGGAAATTTGTACCTGTCTGTCGGACAATTGCAACTTTTTATCCTGCTTACTTTTTCAACCCAGGACGCGGCGACGCCGTTGGTCAGTCATAAGTCGTCGTATGATAGCAGTCATAGTTGTAACTGATAGTGGCTGTATATATGCCTTGAATATTTAAGTCACAGAAGGCCTACGTAATAGCGTGAAGTTTTCTCTAAGCCACGAAGCCCATAGGGCAGCTCTGATGTCTGTTTCAACTAGCCCTCACCCATCCAGCACTTTTCAATGCAAGATCACCGTGATTTGATCACGCACACGGGACTAATGCATCGCGCGGTGTGCCGACTTTCGTCCCAGCTTTTGCTGCAACTCACTGCGCCCATCTATGGAGGGACGGCCAGGCTGAGTTGGCTTGGTTAGTTATGCGCAGGCAAAAAATTACGTGTTTACATGCTTGTATGATTGTTTTGGACTTGATTATGTCAGTTAATTGGTTGTCAGTTAATTAGTTATTTAACAGTTCGACCGCTGACAGTAAAGTCTTCGAAAGCCAAACTACGTTTAGCTATTTGCTGATGTCGATGAAATCGGTCGTGATTGTGGTGGCAATTGCAGATCTGATAAACAGCGAGACGCTGTCGAAGTGTAAGCGCGGTGTGCGTATAGTCAACTGTGCGCGAGGCGGTATTGTGGACGAGGCGGCACTACTGTCAGCCCTCGAGTCTGGACAGTGCGCCGGCGCTGCCCTCGATGTCTTTGAACAGGTGAGTTTGTTGCAGATAATCATTCACTGACTACCGTAAAGTAAAGTACCGTAAACGCATCGGGCCAACAAAATCAACCTTTGATAAGGCTAATGAAAACGCTTTGTTGAATTTTCCAAGTAGGCTATTAAAAACATTTCTGAGTCTTGACCCAGAGAAATATTGTCATTCTGTCGCCAGCTGAAGACTGAACTATTCTGCAGTCTGAGCCTGGCGTGAACCAGCACGTGTGTGACAGCTAATTGCTATTAGAATTGGACGAACATAAAATACCGTTCTGGCCTGACCTGAACAGTGAGGTGGTGTGATGCAGGAGCCGCCTACGGACACGGCGTTGCTGCAGCACCCGCAGGTGACAAGCACTCCTCACCTCGGTGCAAGCACGGTCGACGCACAGACGCGTGTCGCTGTCGACATTGCTAAACAGTTCATCGCTTTTAGTCGACAGACCGCGCTTACGGGAGCTGTACGTATTGTCATACTCTACACTGAACGCTACAGCGAATCGAATAGATCGTTTTTTTTCAAAACTCGAAATTTGATTTCATTCGAATTTCGATGGCGTTGTTATGCGGCCGTTATGCGCATTGTGTGTTTTGTTAATACATCTGTACGTCTATCATTCTGTAATGTACAAAACTCCAAACTGAAAAGGTCTATAAAAACCAAAATTGGCGTAAGCGTTTCCAAGGGCAGGAAAAATTGGCCTGCCAGTTTTCATTTCAAAGCCTCACGAAAATGACGCATGTTTCGCGTAATCGAATCGTGCCTCTGAGCGCCCGATCTGCGCGCTAAGTGTATGTACGAGGGGCGTTTAAAACGTTTTGCAAGTCAATATGTTAGACTGAAAAACTTTTCAATATCTATGCACCAATAAAACGTGCACTTCTTCGGAACTCATGTGAGAAAGCGGATATGACGTCATTGTAACTTATGACGTCATAAGGCGTTTTATATCGGTCTCTCCAGCCAGGCTTCTACCACAGACTTGAGTCATTCATTGTTCGGATAGCGGACACCACAGAATTTTTTTGAAATTTAGAAAAAGGTAGGCTAATAGCTACTGTAAGTGAAGTCTCTGCTGTATGTAGGGTGGTCTTATTGTACGAAGCCAGAGTCGCAGACAGCTTGCTGGGTAATTTTAACTTTGGGATTGGGCTGCAGTGCCGGGCACTGCCGGATTTAAGCAGAATCATCGGGGCTCGCTCCCAGGCCTCCAGACATCAGTGTTCCCTAGGTTGCATATTGTGAAAATTGTTTAACCTTTCACAAAGACGACAGACATCATTAATTGTTAACTTTTTGATAAAATGTTACGGACAACGTCAAATCCTGACGTGACATCCTAATTAACAGAAGCGTTCTTATTAGTGACCAGCGCAGATTTTGGCTGCTGTGTATTCCTATTGCAAATAAGAAATTCATGAACGTATTTGTTGGGGCTTTCACAAAATCACATATACCGGGGTCTCACGCTCGTAAATCCGGCTGCAGACTGGAGAACTGTCGTGCATATATTTGTGCTGCTTGCGTTAGCACTCTAAATCGTATCTGTTTAACGCTTTATGACGTAATAAATTTCTATGACATCACATCCGCTTCAAGCTCATACGAGTATGGAAAAAATATAACTTTTACTGGTGTATAAATTTTCAAAAGTTTGTTAGTCTAATATCCGGGGGCCTATCGAGTTGTAAACTTTGTCTAATTTTTCTCGTACGTATAGTTTTTTTCACGGCTGGCACAGATTTTGGCTATTGCATATTTATAATCGCAAATGAAAAATTCACAGAAGTACTTGTTAGGGCTCTCATAAAATCACATGTCCCGAAGCCTCGTGTTGGAAAATCCGACTGTAGACTAAAGAAATGTTATGTAACAGCTATTTACGCTATTTGTGCCGGCACTCTAAATCGTTCCTGTTTAACGCTGTATGACGTCATACATTACAATGACGTCATATCCACCCTAGGCTCACGTGTTTAAAAGAAACATGCGCTTTACTGGTGTATAAATTTTGAAAAGTTTTTTCAGTCTAACATATCAGTTTGCAAAACGTTTTGAACGCCCCTAGTAACATAGCACAAGTTGAAGTGTACTGGTAGTCATTAATTAGCTACGTTAAATTTCGTATCCAATTCGTATTCACCGTGTAATAGACCTAACTGATTTTTAGTCACGTATGGCACACGGAAATGAGAAGATTTGGCGTCAAATAATGTTAGCATAGCGCCACGTTAACGATAGGCGTGCATGATAATATAGCCTACGTCGCACGTCATTAGAGTGATAGCTGACAAGAGTGCTATTGTACGATTTGTCTGCTGTGAAGATCAACGGAAAGGCGGTTGCTATGGCAATGGATGCGGACAACAGACCATGGATTCGTCTGGCTGGTGCACTTGGAAAACTTGTTCGTCAACTGGTTGGCAGCAGCTCATTACAGAATGCTTCTGTAAGCGTCGTCACACGCGGTAAACTGATAACGTCATGTCCTAAAGTTTATTCCAAATAACAACTTTAGACTTCACAGTTCACCGTCAAACAGGAAACAGCGAAACAGGAAGAATATTTGGCTCTGCTGCAACAATTTCCAAAAGTTTACTAACGGAAGTAACTTCGGATTGTATAGACTGGAGGTAGATTGATGTACAGTTGGTGGTGCAAAATTAAGTAGAGCATTTTATTTAACAAAATGTTGTAAGCATTAAGCTGCAAATCGCTGCGCGTGCGGCGTCGCTCCAATCCGATCGACGAGGAATGCCATTGTGAGTGCACATAGCTCCTCCTACCCCCCAAAGAAAACAATGAAAGATTTATTTTTACAACCATTTGAACTGTATGAAGTGGGTGAAATATGTACATAAAATGTGTGTTCAGTAATTCTGTTACGCAGTCGTAATGTCTAAATTTACTCCCTATAGCCTTACCCCTCCCCTCTACGCTTTTAGCGTTTCGGTTCTAGGGTCCACCTACAAATTCCTATCTAAGCCACTGTGACCGTGGTTGATCTCTTTCGTTGTAGATCATTTCTCCAATGGCCCATTTACTTGAAACACTCTTCTTAACATTCTTCAATTACGCACACACTCTTTACTTACTTTTAGAGTCATCAAAAACATTTTACTTCTCGTTCGACTAGGACACCGAGCGCGTTAAAATTATCACAGTTAACGTGCTATATAAATTACTTAGAAGTTAGAACCTACTTATAGGCCTACTTCTCGGCCGTTCAAACCGCATGTTCAATGACGTTTTCTTCTCCACCCGCGGTATAGACTGGTGGGTGACATGGCGTGACTGCACAGTGCGCTGCATGAACAGGTGAATCGGTGGAGAAGATGAAAAACTCGTTGGCTGACGCTGTGCTGGCAGAGTTCATCACGTCACCAGCACACGGCGGCAAGGTTAACCTTGTCAACGCCGCTGCCTATGCCAAGAACAAAGGCATTCAGGTATGCACACTGTGGTGCTGTTAGACTCGTGGCAAAATCTTTTAGTCAGAATCATCAAAGCAAGTTTTTCACATTTGTACGATGAACAAAAAGTCGGCTAGGTGCTGCATGCACGGCACTGCTCAACTACATGTTGTATCCTTATAGGGCTGGAAAACTTTAAGCGGCTTTTTTGATCGTCGAGAAACTCAGTCATTGGTCATTCATTTGCCTTGTACAACCAACGCAAAATTGGCGAAGAACATGTTGAGTCCAGAGACGTAATTCGAAATATAAAGGGTGAGATGTAGCCTACATATACCCGAAATATTTTACGTTAGGTCTGGCAAACTACCTTTCTCTTAATATTGTCACCGGTTTTATTTGCTAAACAGTAGGCTATAACCGAGTAGACGCGTACTGTAGTTGCAGCACAACAAAGCGCTAAACTGCACTAACAGCTAGTTGACTTTTTCTTTTCATTATTTTTTTCACTTTCAAAGACGGCAGAGAAGGCGCAATACGCGTAAATACTGCGCTGGTTGAGTGTTAGAGGGTGCAATTAACTGCTGTCGCAGGTGAGCAACGTGTACCTGAGTGTGCCGGTGGACTCGCGTCGTCGCGACTACTCGGGCGGCTCCGTGATGCTGGAGCTAAGCCTGGCTGACAACACGGCGTCCAAGCTATCGGTCGAAGGCACGCTGGTGGACGGTCTGCCGCAGTGGGTGGCCGTTGGCGGTGCTCAATTGTGTCGACCTGTGCGCCTGGGTGGTCACCTGCTCGTCTGTCGCGCTGTCGCCGGCTGTGCGTGCACTTCAGAGCAGATGGACGCGCTCCGCCGTACGTTTAAACACGTCGTGAAAAAAAACTCAGCCTTAGCATGCTGAAAGTTCCATTGTAGTTTACTTACTCTATAGTTGAGTATCGTATTTATTCAAAAGATGGTGCATAGCGTCGCCTTTGGGATGTGATAGGATCTCTAGCGATCACTTAATTAATGATCAATTGCTGATTTACCGCAGTGAAAGAATGCAGTAAAAGAATTTTAAAATTAGGTCAGTATTTGATGCAGTAATTATATAAACTTAGAGGCTCACATTTTATTGCGCAACTCTGTAAGCCGGTGGCCATGTTTGCTGTTGTAGACGTAATTGATAAGGCGGCGTCCGGCGCATCTCAGAACTATTCGCTGGTGTCGACGGATCAGACTGGCTGCAGCAGCAGCAGCAGATGCTGGTGCGTCGCCGTGCTGTCATCGCCTGTCAGCGGAGTTGCCACGCCGGCGCATTGCGACCTTCTAAAACCCGTCCAGTTCTAGGTTTTTGTTATGGGCATCAGTAGTCGAAAGAAATTTGAGATTCGATTTGAGAGACGGTAGTCTAAAAACCCGCAACAGAAAGACACATGCAGAGTTGTACTTCTTTTTCGTCCACGTTATGGTGCATACACAGTTGCTAGCCTGCTAAATGTATTTCCCACTTTTGCAACATAATGACATAACATAAGCGCAATAAAAGAATTGTTTGTTTTGTTGTATTGCAGTATACGTGCGTGCGAATTTCTGGAACACAATAGAATTTCTTTGCAAGTCTCTTTGTAAGCAGCACGTTGTGCTTTGTGATAATCGGTCAACTCAGTTGACGGCGATCGTTTTCAGCAGTTTTGCTGTATGGAAATTCGGGCCCCTATTTCATTGTATTTTGTTGCACCTGTGCGACCTTCATTAGTGCAAAATGCTCTCACCTACGTATGCTCGACGAAAAACTTCATTCCAACTGTGTCTGTAACTGGAATGCTGTTTATTATACGCTGTATACCGATAATAACCTAAACATAGTAGTCCAAAAAGTAAGCCATCAACTTGTCGTCCTAATTGCATTAAATGTCCGATTTTCACAGTCCTTTTACTGTGATTCGTTGCAATAAAACGATAATTGTAAAATATTAATGCCAGATTTTAAATACTAAAATTTTCAAGGAAATGCAGCGAGATGTTTCAGTGTTGATGATGAGATATTGTTGATAACCACCGGGAGTTTGTTTTAAAATTGCTGCTGAGTGTTCCAGCAAAAATGCGAAAAACTGAATGTTTGAGGAAGCCGTCAAATTGTGAATCTTTGTCATGTTGTGATCTTTTTTGGGGATGATGACATTATAACCATATTCATCAACTGTTTTTGTCGTGGACGGTAGAACATGTCGTTTGTAGGCTATACGCCTAGTAATGTTTTATAGTGTTCATTCATTGTGTAGATCGTAGTCATTATGCTATCGTTCAGTGTTTAATGTGCTAGCAATATCGGCGTTGTCATCCCGTCTATGGTGTTAATGTGCACATACTTTGTAAAACATCACGAATTAATACTCCTAAGCTTTCTGGATCGTTAGAGTTCTTAAAATGCAAAGTGATGTTATTAAAAACTGCAGCCTGCTGCTGTTACATTCGTGTAAAGATCGATCTCGCTATCGGTCGTATCTTGTTTGACGCTATCGGTAGCTGCATAAAGTTGAGGACAATACAATACAATGAAATATTTGTTTATTTATTGTGCACGACCAATGTGACTTATTGCAAAACGCAACAAAAAATTAAGCTGTTTTCGGAGCAAGAGGCATCGGACGCACAGCCAACAATTATTGTGTGTAGCTTCTACATAGATCCTAGTCGTAAAATTTCTCCAGGCTTGCCGTAAATATGTAGGAGTATATTATGGCTAAAAGTTTGTGCAGCGTTCCTGTGTCATCAGTAGGAGTTGACAGATTTCTACGCTGTCCCAAAAAAGCATCCCCGACATTTTCGACTGTAACTTGAAAACCAATCATCAGATTTTGATAATTTTCGGCACGAATATTCTTGATACAACTTGCCATCAAAAGACTATTTAGTTTTCAACCTGACTTAACGTTTGTTTTTGCACTACCTAGGGAAAACACAACGAGCGAAATATCACTTTTTTATCCAATGCGATATGATTGCTTAATTAACATAACGCGTAAAAACACATTTTGTTTTGGCTGACATTTCATTTAGTTGTCCATTTTTCAACTGCCTGCAGTAAAATTGCTTGAAGTGCTGGCCTACTATGCGAACACAGGCAAGGAGACGCTTTCTCCATTCACTTGACAGCAGTATCGATAATATTCTGCTCCAGACCAATCCAGGCTGTACCAGTCGCTTCTTGACTTTACAAACAATCCTAAACTCCATCTGATAGACACGCTGCTGCATGACAGTCAAACCTTGTAATGTGCCTGCTGTTGGAGCCCACAGATTAGAATAGATGGAATTTGTTGACGTTTTTCATTCATTTTAACACGTAGTATGCTTGCTCTGCTTTCTCTAGGTAGTGCAGAAGCATACATTGGGTGAGGTAAAAACTGAACGGTCATTTGATGGCAAGTTGTGTCAGAAATATTCGTACCAAAAATTATCACAATTTCATAATTAATTTTTAAATTACAGTCGAAAATGTCGGGGATACTTTTTGGGACACAGATAGTTAGCACAAAGCAGCAAAAGAAAATGTATCCCGAAATAATGAAAAAGTTAGCTTACATCTGGCATGAGAAAAGGGATATAGGCTTAAAGTGATTGAAACGTTTAGAGATGTCTGTCAGTAAGGATGAGCTGAAGAAAAAACTGAAAAAATGCTGCTGATGGGTATAAAGCTGAAGTAAAGACTTAGCTGCGGAAAGTGATTCTTTATGACCGTTTGACTTTTACGAGCTCATGTTGAGTTTTTATAAAACAACAAGATAATGTTCATACGAACACGGAGTCTGTCCAGTGCAATCCGATAGTTTACAGTATATGGCCGTACACATACAATGAGTGAGCAGTTTAGACTGGTAAAAAATCAAACAGTTTAATTCAAAATTGTACAGCAGCAATGATTCTTTCATTCTTCTCTATTATTTTAACTAAATAATAAACATTGTCAGTCATGAGACCATTCGATTCATCACCAGCATTTTACTCTAAATGGTTCATCGTCACCATGCGTCTATTTTGCACCGTTATGGAGATATGGCGCCTCAAAGATAATGGGGTCACGACCTTGCGTTCAACTTTTACGGTGACATCATCGGTCACGTGACCGTTCGACTCCCCGGTGTCGACTTCCTATGGGTGGTCAATAGTGACCATGCGTCTATCTGGCACCGTTATGGAGATATGGCGCCTCAAATATTGGATACACGAACGTGGACACGGAAAGAAAGATAGAAGAAGTCAAAAAGAAAAAGAAAGTGAGAAGGGAAAGGAAGGGAAAGGAAAGTGGAAAGGAGAAAAAAAGGAAAGGGGAAGGAAAAAAGCAATGAAAGGTAAAGGGAAGGGGAAGGGAAATGGAAAGGAGAAGGGAAAAGAAAAAAGAGGAAGGGGAAGTGTTAGGGACAGAGGAAAAGAAAAGGGAAAAAAAGGGGAAGGGATTTGAGAAGGAAAAAAAGGGGGAAAAGAAAAGAACGGTAAAGATAACGGGAAGGAGAAGGGAAAAAGGGAGGGGAAAAACGGGGAAGAGAAAAGGGCAAGGAAAAGGGAAATCGAAAGTGGAAGAAAATGGGGATGGGGAAAGAGGAAGGGGAAAGGGAAGGAGAAGGGTAGGAGAAAGAAAAGGGAAAGAAGAAGGGAAAGAGAAAGGGGAAGGGAAAGGGAAGGTGGAAGGAAGATAGCTTAAGAAAAGTTGAACGCACGCACGCACGGACACTCTGGTGATTTTATGCTCTGTCCAATGTTAGGCCTATGCATAGCATTGGACAGACAATAAACAATGACGTTTTTATTGTTTTCGAACATTTTCAGTGCTATATTAGGCCTTGTAGGGTATGGCCTATAGTGTGCATCAGAGTGGCGTCCACTCAACTCCATTGGGATTACACGCAATACAGCCTGCGTCCCAGAAAAACACGGGCAGGTTTTCAGTGATTTTTTTCGCGATTTCAAACTACGACGCATATTTCAACAGTAGATTGCGCCGAAATTACTAGAGATAGACCATTACTAGAGATAGTAATAATAATTAGGCCTAATTTAGAACATTCTGCATATGAAATTTTCAGCATAAAACGAAGATTTTAATCGTCTGAGTTTCGGCCTCATCATCATCTCCGTACGCTGGCGACGTGACGTCAAAATTTGGGTAGCCCTACCTTTTCAAAATTCCTTATTATTTTATTGCACGTTGTACACTGATTCCCCAGGTGGCAGCACCGATGCTGTCGCGCGTCACGTGAGCTGTGCTCAGATTACTTGTTTGTTGCATTTTTCTAAGGCTACATCATTATTCATGTAAAAGGGAGCAGCCTATATTATTTTACTGGCTTGGACAACAAAGGTAGTTGCAGTACGTATTCGTAGAATATCGATATCGTATCGATATTGCAATATATATTGTATTCGTAAAAATATATATCGCATTGATTGCACGATATGATATCGAAATAAAAATTGCGATATTGACGCATCCCTAGCAGTAACGTGTTCGCAGACTGCCCGCGGCCCACGGCCTAGCTCAGTTGATTTCAACCTCTACGTGTGGTGTTGGATGTTGTGTATCTGATCGGCGATTTAAAAGGTTTGTTGTGCAAAATTGCATGCGATTGTTGCTAATTTTGTGTTATATTTGACGACATTTTGTGCATACTATGCCTGCTGAATGATTGGCTGTTCGTATGCGTTAGCATTTTGACGAAAAAACCGTACGACGATAGCTGCCTTTGTTGGCAGTGCGGCCTGGTAACGTGCTCGTGTCCGTCTTTCGTTTGGTCGGTGTCTTTGATGATGTACATTCCGCTTTTTGATTCCCCAGTGTAACCGGTACCGTTGAGTTTGGAAACCCGTGTGGATAAGTGACAGAATCGGCACAGTCGCACGTTTCTCGGATTAATGATGTGCAGGCCACGGGTAAAAAGCGGATCCGCGGATCTGCGGATGTTGCAACTGTAAAAGACGGATAAAATCGGTTTAGAGCCAGTTTGGCCACAGGACGTTTCGACCGCATGTCAAAAGGATATTTATGTCTATAATCTATGTAATGGTCCTTGTCCATTTATTCACCTAAATTAACCACTTGGGTTACGGTTAGGGTTAGCGTAATAATTCGGCTGCAGGTGAATTAACAGACAATACCATGTGATGTCAAGGCAGTCAAGTGCCATACCGAATATAGGATATCTTGATTTAAGCAAGTTGACGTACCGTTGACGTAAAATGATGAATAGCTGTGGACATAAAATGGATGACAGTTGTCATCACTGAGTGCAAAATTGTCATGCACCGTTTTCTGACATGTTGAATTTCAACAGTCATTTACTCGTTCAGTTATATGCAAACTTGTATTATTGTGACATTTGAAAACTGTCATTTTAGATGAATATGTGAACAGAATGAAATGATTGATTTCAGAGGCTTCAGCAGCAGGTTCAATCCCTGCTAATTTGTACATAAGCTTCAGTGCATTTAATGTAGGCTTATAGATGAGTAAAAGCCGGATGTCTTTGGACCCTCATTCGTCTTTTAACCATTGCAACAATCCACAGTCCACACATTCGCCTTTTTGTTTTATCGGAGCAAAAGTGATGCAAAAATGGGTTACAGAAGGCTGCAGGTAGAAAGTTGATCTGCGGATGTCACAACAGGTAACGCTGTAATTAAGCTGTAATTTATTGGTTTAACCATTTCTTAACCTTAATCCCAACCTGAATCTTAACCCTATTCCTATCCCCGGCCATAGCATTGTTGCAGCATCTGCAGATTCGCACATCTCCCAATCTCCTTTTTACCATCGTTCGTTACCGAATGTTCAAAGGAAATTGTTAAATAAGTAACAACTACTAATCAGAGCTCTTTGTCAGCAACACAGAGTAGCCAGCTGTGATGCTGTGGCATGGCCAAAATGTGAATTGGGAGCCTCCTCTCTTTATACCTTTTCTTTTTATTTTCTCTCCCCTCCACTCCCTTTTCCTTCTATTCTTACCCCTCTACCTCTACGACGAAGCTGTTTACTTCCGATCATGCGCGACATTTTGTTTTTAGTATTGAATTTAGTGGTTGTACCAACGTCTGCCATAGAATATTTGATTTTAGCAAAGGATATTTAATTTTTTTTGACCCCATCTTTTAAAGGAAAGAATTTCGAGGCAAGGCGTTAGTAGGGGGCATTTTTTGGAAATTTTGAGCTCCGATGCACTGTTTTCAATATATTTCCAAAAATGTGTTTATAATTCAGCAAATATTCACATGTAAACAATATGGCGCTCATAGGCCCGATTCCCAGCAGCCTAATCTGTCGGATGACCTGTCTATAGATAAGCACTGGCCTTGGTATGGGATAGCACTGTGAGCTGTCAGTGGGTTATGGGTCTGAAATCGAATTTGGTGCATTATGGCTTTAAAATATTAGATCTGGCGGTAACAATTTTATTATGATGTTTTTTAGAATCAACTGACCAAATTGGCAAATTTGTTACAAATTAACGTGTGATTATTTTGTTTGGGAATTGCCTCTTTTTGTCTACGCCACTGTCCAGTTCATAGATGTGATAAATGTCAAAAAAATTATAATAAACGTTAATAAACGCGTTTATTAGGAAAAAGATTGTAAACGTTTGTAAACTAAAAGTAAACGTACACAGAGCGTAAGTTTAAATATTAGGCCTATTATTTGGATAATTTCAAAATCCAATAAAAGTTTTTTCATTGTCAAAGAATGTCTTACTCCAGTTCTGTAACAACCGTTCTACAAAAGTCCCCAGAATTCACTCACTTTAATCTTATAGCTACGTGACCCAATGAACTCTTATCAGTGATCGAACGCAATGCACTATAGCTTGGCCTCCCGTCATAATACTGCTTCGTTTCGCTCATGTGATTTTTATTGAGATAAACGTTGACAAAATAATAAACACGTTTACAAAGATTTTTTTTTTGTAAACGTTATAAACGTTTATCACATCTATGGTCCAGTTGATGTTAGTGGACTAGTGATTAAAGTCTGTCTCTCACACCGGGGCAAAAGCATTCAAGAAGGCTATATTGTACTGGGCATTGAGCAGAGTGCACTTAACCAAGTGTCAGCTGATCAGCATGATCTAATGATACCGCAGCGCACTATGCGGCATCCGTTGCCCTCGTCAGTGAACAATTGGACCCGCGGTTTGCAGCAACCAGGCATACCACCGCCCCAGTCAGCCACACTAGCCGTTCTCCCCGTAGTCCATGGACTACTACTCATTTCTCTCTCCCGCTGAGGGCAGGAGGCTGAGTTTAAATAGCCGTGGTTTTCTCTGTGTTTTGCAGATCAGCCTATCTGATATAGACGTAATAGACGTATACTACTGGAGTACTGGTGCTATTGGCGCAGTACGAGTGTTGGTATATCGTTTGGGTTGAGTTGGTCGTTCCTGCAATGGCCAGCACATCATCTGCAACCGCCTCATCATCATCATCATCGTCATCCAGTGGTCGTATCAGTCATCCCACCCAGCAACAGCAGCAGCTGCAGCGGGCTAGCTCAACGCCTGTCAGCGTGACTGCTGTCGGCGAGCCCAGCACGTCAAACAATGCGGCCAAATCTAACGTCAAACTCTCTGTCACCAACAAGGCACTCACCACCAGCGCTAAAAGGTATACTGCCTTATAGCCTTCTCTCAGCATCACTTCTCTGCGTCTAGGTTTCCTTGTTAACTATTATGTGGCTGACGTTGGTCGTTCTATTATAATTTACGGGTTTCCCCCTCTCACCCGTACTGGCGCCTAACTCTTTGTAAAGGCATAGAAAAACAATTGGTATGAACCTTCCCCAGGGCAGGAACAATATTATTGGTGTGCCAATTTTTAGCGTGCTTGGTGTGTAACTGTGTGATGGCGACTGAAGCCAAGTAAGTAAGTAAGTGGTTTAAAATGTGCAGTCAACAGTTAGCTGTAGTGTGCCACTGTTTTAACGCCCCAACAGAAATGTTTTTAGCAGCGTCGCTTAAACTGTTCACAGTTAATGTCAGTTTGTCTCAGGTGAGCTGGAAAACTGCTTCATAACGCACGGTAACCCATAGGTGCGTGGACGATATAGAGCTTTTTACGGCGCGAAAGCAGCTACTGCTTTCAGCGCGTCTTAGCCATCGCAATTCTGTCCGTCCGTCCGTCTGTCACACGGGTGGATCAGTTAAAAACGGTGCAAGCTAGAATTACCCTAGAATTACCAAATCTTCACCGTCGGCTGCCTAGTTTCAGGAACCGTAAAGCTTTTCCGTAAATTCAAGGGGGGTCACACAAAACGAGGGCGCTAAATGAGAGGGGGTGGGCAAAATTTGCGATTTTTGGCCAATTATTCACTGTATCTCAGTAACGGTGCGAGATATGGCCTAGGTTACTATTAATCACTAATAGGAAGTCGTATACTGGCTCTCAATTGGCGCCGAATTCAGTGACCTTGAATGCCAAAATAAGGGGTTTTATAGATTTTTTGGCAATTTCGGGCTGCGACACAAGTCTATATCATTCACAAAGTGGCACCACGCTACTATCGTTATGCGATCCAGATATAGAATTTGCTATTTGTACATTAACTTAGCGTGAACACCCCAATTTTCAGCTGAACTACTGAACCGGAACTGCTATAGGCTTTCGGGCGTATCGTGAGCTTTAGCTCAAATTTCTTGCTCACTCTGCATTGTTGCTCATGCTTGTATATTTCAGGCAGTTAGCTGAACATTGTAAAGTTTTTTCTTAGTCTTAGTTAGTCGTCTTAGTTAGTCTTAGTTAGTTAGCCGGCAGTCAACAGCTTGGACGGACGTAGGTGCTGTGCTATTGCGTAATTTTGAGACTTAAATAGTGAGCTGCTTAGTGCTTACACCAGCCAGACTCTTGGCTTCGGAAGCGCTTTACAATCTGTAGTCCCTGATTCCTCGCAATTCAGGTGATACCAGCAAGCATCGTTGTGTTGTGTGAATTTGCATACACTCTACAAGAACTGCGCCTGTCTGTACTTTTTTTCTGTCTCGGTACAGTTGGATTAGGATAACAGGAGTAACGCAGGCAAAGCGTGCTTGTCTAGCGAAAGTGATGCAAACTGTAGTACTGAAGTCCCGAAATGCACCCGAGTCGGACTGGAGTCTGTTTTTTCAGGATTCCGACTCGGACTCAGCACTGCATGTAGGATTTGGAACTTGGAAGTCCAACTGCGCGGTGCTGATATTTGTATTTCAACTAATTTGCTTTGCAAACGTAGCCTCGTGTCAGCTGACAAATGCTGTCGAATTTCCAACATTCGTATGCCTGTATCGTGCTGCTTTTTTCAGCGCTATGCTCGGATAGTGAAGTAGAATTTTACGAACGCTCTGATGTGGTCGGATTCGACTGACTTAAGTCCTTGGAACATGTTTCCTTCTCCCCTAACTCAAGGTGACGTAGACCCCTTTTTTCCCTCCCAACTAGGGGGGAGTCTGGGAGAGCGTCGTAGTTGTGAGCTCCCCCCAGCGAAGTCCGGGGGCTTCGCCCAGCAGAAAAGGAATTTGGTGCCTATACGCGTCACAGAACACTTCTGCTTGCAAACCCGTCCCCGAAATGACTTATGTTATGTCGGGTGGGACATTAAACCCTACTCACTCACTTCTGCTTCATCATCATCATCACGACGCGAAGCGTTCAGCCGTAGCATTCCGCCGTTGCGATTTGTCTGCTTGCAAAGATATAATGATAATTATCGTCTTACAAGCCGAGGTGCAGTATGCCATGAATATCAGCCCCACTCTAATTTCACAAAAAAACCTTCTCCATTGTTTTTTTCTTGGACCATTAGTTTGCGTTAAATTTTTACGTGGTGGCGTGTCGTAGATGCCCCTGACTGACGTGACTGTGGCCAGGAGTACCAGGACAAGTCCACGATGAGGACGAGGACTATGAGGATTGTGGACGAGTCGGCGAGCGATGGAGAGAGATTGAGGCGTCGCGTCCGTTCGTGCCTGCCGACGGCTGTAACGGGCTCAGTGACTAGACTGAAGACCGTCGGTCGGTCTGTCTGGTGACGCGTCAGACATACAGACTACAGAAGCTCTATCTCTTTTTCTCTCCCTCTCTGTGCTCACAGCAGCAGTCGGTAGTCATTACACGCCGCGTCGCTG
>Ga0209367_1000944_pt1 | contig 33286 bp, 18 predicted proteins | sample WorMetLIZISLAND2_FD_187412 | JGI IMG/M metagenome (GOLD analysis project Ga0209367, IMG submission 187412) | Marine gutless worms symbiont microbial communities from Max Planck institute for Marine Microbiology, Germany - Olavius geniculatus... ... | reverse complement strand
GCATTAGCATGAGCGCATGTGACTGTGACGTCACTGTAGTTGGCCTACGGGCTGAGCACGGCTTGACCAATCAGAGTCGTCCACGGTATAACCATGGCCGTTTAACTGAACGGGATCAGCTGATCCAAGTTCAACTTGGTGCAACATAATTCAGCGTGAACTCGGTTCAACTCTTGATCTAGGTTCAGCTGAACCAAGGTCATGAACCACGTTGGTGCAACTCGCCCTAAGAGCACAAGCAGCAACGCTGGCTATTACTTTTCCTTCCCTCCACGAAGCAGCTCTTCCTTCTCCCTCCCCTTTCTTTGTAGGGTGTAGTTGTAGTAGTAGTAGTAATGTTTAAATCACTTCACTTGGTGGAGATATGCACTCTCATGAGCGCCTTCTAGTTGCACTGGTTGTTTTTTGTCTGTCTGTCTGTTATTCTGTCTGTGTGTGTGTGTTGTTCTGTCAGAACCGAGGGTCTGTTGTTCGCGCTTTATCTCGAGCCCCGATGTTATGGTCGTCGGCCAATCACGCTGGCTTTACAACTGCCGGTTCACCCTGGCTGCCTGTACATCCATCTTACCACACAAATAACGTTGAGGTAATGCACTTTGGCTTTATCCTCTGTGGTTATCAGATGGCCGTGAATGCTGCTGTGTATCGTGATATGTAGTTTACCTGTTTACGGTATCCACCTGGTGTTTTCTGATTTGAGTGGTCACAATTTATGCTGTACTTATTGAAAGAGCCATACATTGATACATACACCGTGTCCCAAGATTAGCAGCATTCCTGTTTCAAACACACCTAATTCAGTTTGTAGTTCATGAATTTCAACGAAATGTCGTACATTGCACTATCTTAACATTACTTACGGTCATGTCCATTATGACGTATGCATCTTACCGTGTGTGTGCAGTGTAACATCATTATGACGTCAGAGGTTGTTTACATTCAGATACGTTCAGTGCATTGTTATTGACAAAGGGATCAAGCAGTAGCATACCCGCCTTAGACTAAGAGCTTGCATCGAGGCCAAAAGTGGCCATTTTAATCTCAAACTTTAAAGACAAGTTCAGAATGATTGTCTCAATGACTCCTTAAAATTTTGTAAAAATTGTCAGGTATTAACGATTTTACACTGACTTATCGGTAGGGATGTCGTTAATTTTGGGGCATGGTGTATTTGGCATTAGAAGAGAAGCACAGGCTTGCAGATGAGATAACGTGTCTTTAACCCTCGAATGGACTATGTTTGATCCACAAAAGGACTGTATTTTAGCCTTAATAACAGAATCCTGATATTGTGTAAATGTTCAGTTGATTAGGTTTTTGTGCAAGATTTCAGTGTCATTGCTAAAGTTGAAGGTGTATATTTTGCTGCTATTCAGACTATAAAAGGTTATGGTAAAGGTCTCAGATGCTGTAATGCTGCTTATACCAGTTGTGCTTTAATAACAAGAAATTTTGAGGCAAGGCCCAACGTGAGTCCGCCCGGCGTCTTAAGTCCGATTGGGAGGAAAAATTTAGGGGGTTGAAATTCCCATGGTAGCAAAGTCACATGACCCGAACTCCAACGCATTAGTGTACACAAAACGTGCAGTGCCGACTCAAGGTGGGTCAACATCCATGCCTGTAACTTTTTTGTTAGTGGACCAAACTTCACCAGTTGTTTTTTGTTAGATCCCATAGAAATCGTCCTCGATCAAGTTTGTTTCCAAGTTTCAATATCTAGATAGGTTCTTAAGATATTCGTGGTCATATTTCAAAGTTGTCCGAAATCAAGCTGAATTTTCGACTTTTTGGTTTTCCCAAATTTTTGTGGGGCCCAAGCGGGCCCCCCAAAATTTGTACATAAGTGATCATGCCCACTGTATGTCCCATCATGTGGCAAAGTTTCATAGGGGTACTCCCTTTATCCCTAAAGCTACAGGCATGGATATATCAAACTTTAAGCCAATTTTGGACCCCCTTTGAAAAAAATTGTAAGGGACACCCCCATCCCTGGTGGGGGTGCGCTAGTAAGACTTGGTCATTCTCTAGCGCATGTAAAAACTTGGAGGCTCAGCACTCTTTAGGAGCCGAAATATGGATTCCGAAAAAGTCAATTTGGGTGGGTATGATTCCACATTGAGATCTCCGTAACTACTGGACCAAAGTTCACCGGATTTTTTTGCATAACGTGGAAGGAATCATGGTAGATCAAATACTTGTCTGATTTTGAATATCTTCATCCGTTCCGGAGATATTCGCCGCCGAAGTTTGAAGTTGTCTGATATCGGGCCAAATTTTGCATGTTTTAGCCACTAAAATTTTTTTGGGAGGGCCCCCAGAAATTTTGGACTGGCATTACAAAATCTAGTCTAGGTCTGATCGCCCTGCAAATTTTCGAGCCGATCGGTCAACGCATCTCGGAGGTCTCTCGATTGAAATAAAAAGTAAATAAACATCTGCTGTAAAACATAAGCCCGCATCGAAAGCTATCGCTTCTGGGTGGACTAAAAATTAGTGACTGGATTGTTTAGTAACCAGCTTTTGTCTGTGATTAGTAGTAACTGTTAGCATTCTTAGCTTTTATCTACACTCTGTCCAGAAAAAAGTAACCCCCTAGACATTGTACAATAAAAATGTCATATCTAAACGAATTTAAATACAATTTTGTACACATAATCCTCATTAAATTGCTGAAGCGATCACCAAATTTTCTTTAAAAATATCACTTATTGATGAAGTTATTAATTGTTGATTATCAATAGCAAATATCTGCGTTACCAGCATGGCGTTACATAAGTAAACCCCTCTGTCATCTGTACATTTACGTAAATGCTAAAGACTGTTTTATTTTTCAACATTTCGTTAGTTTGCTCAAAGATTTGTCCTATCTGTCAGAAAACTTCTGAATGCCCAATGCCAAAAAAAGATGATGGCTGCTGTCCATGCCAAAAAGAATGACTGATTGCACCTCGGTATATAATGCAAATTTCTGCCAACCTAGCATTTTCTTACACCAAATGTGAACTGTTTGCTTCATAAAGCACTTGTCGCCATAAACTGGATGCATTTCAGAGTGAATTTGATTATGCATCTATTTTTTGTTCACAAAAATACAATAATGGTGCACAGTTCTTTACGAGAGGATTTCAGTGGCAACGTCGTCGTATTTAATGTTTATAAATGACGTCACAGAGATGTCATTGTCAAAAACAGCTGCTGCTCAGAATTAAATTCCACACAAAACCTATATTTCGGATTTTCAATATTTGGAAAACTAGCCGAATGACGCTGTTTTGTAACTTATTTATCGAACGACCCTCCTAATTTTGGTGTCCATAGACCTTTAATTTTGAAAAGAAAATGGCTAGCATTTTGATCTTCCATTAATAGTATCTGGTGCATTTGATGACTAGGTTGTGGAATTTGTTATTTGTTACTGAAAGAGGCGTGCATAATACGGTTATAGAAATGTGACGGCATTGTATATAGTTTTTTCTACTGCTTGACATATGTATACTGTTATCATTCGGTTTTGCCTGCTAATAGGTTCAGAGAAATGACGCCAGAGGTCGCTCTCCACTGCAGATTTATCAGAGGCTGTCACACCTGCGGAAGGAGCGGTCGTTTCTGTCGAACAAAGTGCAATTTCTTGTTGTCAATGAAAACGTTCTTTCATTCATGAGATATGCCCGTGACACTGCTCCATATCTGATAGCAGTGAACCTTGGCGAGCATGCTTCGACTGATGATTATACCGTGATGATGGGGATGGTTCGCGGTAAGGTGGTTTTGTACAGTGGAACAACGTTAAAGGTCGAAGAAGGTGAACTGATAGCGTTGTCTGCTTTGACATTGGAGCCTGGTGAAGGCATTGTTGCTATGCTAGTTTTTGACGAGACTGTGTCAAATTTGAATGTTTGATCATTTGCATGTGGATAAATTCATCCATTTTATGAGTCGTTCGAATGTTTCTTCTATATGGTTACATCACTTTGAATCTGTTGTACATGTCTGTATCATAAATGCATTTTTATGCGCAAGAGCTAGCATAGCTATAGCACGTATTAACTGTGGTAATTCTGTTTGTCCATCCGTCTGTCACAACCCGGTACCGTTTGGAGACCAGGTGAGATAGAAACTTTTGGTTTTCACCATATGATAGCTTAGTGTCTCTAGTATTTCGTGACAAAATTTCATCCCACTGGGTGAAGGGAGTTACCCTGAATGAGGGGGGAAAAGATGGGCATGCGCAAGCCTGACTAGTACACGTATTCACAAGATGGCACCACGCAACTAAGTCGTTATGCGATCGAGATTAGAGATCAGTATTTGTACATCAACTTTAGCATGAACACCCCAATTTTTAGCCAAACTACGGAATGGAAAATGGTTTGGACCGCTAGAATCCTTATTGTACCGGATTCGCATATCCAGACCTAGTGGAAAATGTGAATTTTGACTAAGTAGTTCGAAAAGGGATGTGGCTCCCGTATACGACGTTGGACTAATATCGCACATTTCGTCAAAGTACGCGAATTAGAATGAATGGCAAGAAATACTAAATATTTCATTTATTAGTGCGATATATAGGGATTTTGGTAATATATAGTTTTTATGGAAATTTAATGAAAAAAATATGACATCAATCATCGGCGATTGATTACGGGGCACCTTTATGTAATTTGAGGACTCTTAGAAAAGGGGATAATAACAGGTTAGGGTTATTTTTTGGCTATATCTTAATAACTGCCACGCCAATTACTACGATGTTGATGGGGAAAGGACTGGATATTTTTAGGAATAGGTGTTAGAATTTATAAATTGGAATTAGATTTTGCAGGAAGGTTTAAAGTTGAGGGTACCCTGTCTTAGCAGTAACCTAAAGCAAGATGGCATTGAATGATGCCGTTTTTTGCTGAAATTTGGCTATATTATCATAACAAACAATGGTGACGTTTTTGTTAATGGTATCAACATTGATGACCTTGCATGACCGTGAACCTAAAAAATGGAGGATTTTAGTGATTTTGTGCCATTTTTTTGCTGCAGAAGAGTGAAATGCGACAAAATGGATGGAGATAAACTGATATTAGCTGCGAACAGGAACTGCCATAAGCTCTCGTGCATCTCATGAGCATTAGCTCAGATTTCTTGTTTCCTGTAGTCATAGTCATTATTTTACATACAGATGCACCAGTTGACTTTTAATCCCAGCTTTGATAAGTCCCCATTCAGCCTTTCTGGTAGATTCAGTGAAAGCAGTATTCTGCAAAATTTCTAGCTAGTTTTTTTAGATTCGGCTATCCACGTTGTTTTATTTTGACTGGTTGCCATTTCAGTGATTTGGCAGTTTTAATGCATTCTCAGTGAGATAGGGTGTTATCAAAAATGATCTGTTGTGGTTAGAATAGTGCTACTTGGACTTTAGAAAAGCAGTGCTATGTAACTGCAGTTATATCTGGCCAAATCTGGCTCCAGTTATTTTCAGTTAGCTAGCCATATCTGGAAAGCTAAAGTTTGGTACACCTCTACTTAATATACAACAACTTGTTACCATTACTGCTGTCAGCAATATCGTGTTCTTGACAGCATAATATTAATGAACTGATCTTGTCTATCTGATCCCAACATAACAAATGACCAGATTAAATGAGTTGAGATAAATGGTGCTTATTACACTTTGCTATGAGTGTTTTGACAATTACTTTTTTTATTATATTGAGGCGTTTGTTACAGGTGTTACAGGTTTGCCAAATTGGGTAAGGTTAAGGTTGCCAGTTGGCCGGCTGCCATCCTGTCTCGGCAGTGGTCTCGTCGTACTGCCGCAGAGACACGGTCTTAGGCGGTACGTACGAGCACCGCGAAAAGTGCCAATTGGGCTACTTGAGGCAGCCTTTGGCGCCCTAAAATTTAGCTCAGCCACCTTGCTTGCTAATTTTTTGGCTACTTTTTGAATTACTGGCTACTATTGGGAAATGCGAGGAATAAAAATTGAGCTACGTTTTGGCATTGTTTGGTGCTATGACTTTCAAAAGATCTGGCAACTCTGCTGCATTATGATCAGATACTTTTCCATTTTGCTGCTTTTTTGCTTAAAACCTCATTTGTACAGCTTCTTTATAAGCACTGGATACACTTTGCATATTTGTGATCTTATCCCATGGAAAACTATGATGAATTTCAGTGTTTGTTGTTAATTGCAAAAAATGTCAGTTATTGCACAAATTATGCACTAGTTGACTTAGAAACCTTCTTCAATGTAAATCATGCATGCTTCGGTGTATACTGTAATGATAATTTAATTAAATAACTGTTGTTTTCATTAATATATATTATGTTGAATGGATCTCAATTTACCTGTCGAATCATACACATTTCTGTTTTTTTTCTAACTTACTGCATTGCTTTGATTGGCCACTTTTCATTGCTCGGCTGTTACTGCTGTTACTTAATTGCAGTTAAGTTTATAAGATAACTGTTACACTTTGATCATGGCATTAGTATTGGTTATTGTTGTCGCATGCAAAAGATTCTACAATGTGACAGTTTACCGTGTATTCATGTTATATTTTAGTGGCCTTTTATAGTCTGTTATGAGTTTGCATTGTGCAGTAATTATGTAGGCTAACAGTATGTTTTGAACTTTTGATTTCTTTGTCAGTGTTTAACGAATGCAGCGAGTACTGTCTACTACTTCTAGTCTTCTGTTTAAATGTCATTGCAGTAATTTATTGAGACTGTATCAGTTGTGTACTGTTGATGTTCTATGCATACTGTTTAATAATTACTGACCTACAATTGATTGATGCAGTGGTTTTGTTCGTTATTATGTTCTTGGCATAACTAAACTTGCAGTTGAAATGAAAGCATCAAAGTACTTATATAATGTATGTTGTGCTGTTTATAACTGATAAATCGTTGAGTGGACCAACCAGAACCATATGGACAGGGTCAATGAAATTTTCTGATCTTCGTATACATGTGGGCCTTGTTAAGTTTTAACCATAGATTTTTCCAAAGGGGGTTTAAAGTCGGCTTAAAATTTAGCATATCTACGCCTATAACTTTGGAGTTAGGGGGAGTAACCTCACAAACCTTTGCCACATGACAGGCATCATCTTTTATGCCAAAAAATTTTAGGGGAGCCCTCACCCCCAAAAATTTGTTAGGGCAAAAACGTCAAAAATTAAGTGCGATTTCAGACAACTTTCGACTCTGACCGCAAATATCTTACGAAACAATCAAGATATTGAAAATTAGGAACAAACTTGCTCGACAGTTGTGTCTAGTGGTTCGGCAAAAATTGGTCCACTAACCAAAAAGTTCTAGGCATGGTATTGACCACCCTCAGTTGACAATGCGCGTTTTGCGTATGCTGTTGCTAATGTATTTGAGTTCGAGCCACACGACTGCTAGCAGGGGAATTTCGTTAAAAAATGTAATAAATAATCGATGCTCCCACCTGTTAAGTAATAAGTCATTTTTGTCCTTAATCGGACTTAAGCAATGTGTGTATGTTTCGTCTGAGGGTAAGACCCTTTTCCATTTAATCCTTCAGGAATCAAAAACCCACCTCTGACACAATGTATTTTTTGACCCCACAAATGTAGGGCCTACCTGTCAAATGGCATCTAAATCCGTCAAACAGTTCAAGGACGATGCAAGATTGTGACAGACGGACAGATTACGCTATAGAGAAACGCAGCAATAGTCGGAATCGCTTGCAAAACCTGTAATAGTTTTACTTATTTTTCCGGATTAACCAAAATGGCGACGATTTGTGTTGGTGAAGAGTTGTTGAAATCCTGGGAAAAGAGTGGAAAAATGGAGTTGTTAGTATTTTTTGGTTAATCCAAATTAATTTAATAATGTACAGTGTGCTGGGGAAGCTAAATGTGTAACATTACCTATTAAAATTATCGGCTGCCACGTCTGCGTGTCGATAATGCACGGTGCTACAGCGGCTGAAATCGGTGTCACTATTACATGACATACCACACTACCGCAATACCGGATCACCGCAGATATCGTGGAGCAGCCGGTGATCGGCTACTTGCTAGGGTTAGAAATAGGGACGGGGTTAGGGTTAGGAGCCGGCCCGCATAATATGAAAGTGTACCCCATATTAGCAAGACTTGACAAACTAGGTGTTAATATAATTTGCAGTCTGACAAACGACAGACAGTAGTTAAATAGATTGTCCAGAGCATGGCAAGCAGTTAATCCAATGCCCGAGTGGGTAGGAATGCTGCCATTGGGGGTGTCGGCGTGCTAACTTTTTGGGTTCCAAGTTCAAGTCTAAGAATTTTTTTTCTCATAATTCATTTTGTAACTTGTTATGTTGCTAAGAAGTTAAAGTTCGCAAAGTGAACTCTACATTCTGCACTTTTGTCTTTATGTCTTACGTGTTATGGTTAGGGATAGGGTTAAGAATAAGGTTAGAAATAGGGTTAGGGTAGGATTATGTTTAGGGTTAGCATTAGGGTTAGTGGTAGGGTTAGTTTAGTACGTAATCAGTATGATTTTATTATCTAAAATAGGTTTTTGCATGGATCTAATCAAATTTAATGTCTGATTGCTAATCTGTGGTACACATTCACATTCATAATATGTGGCCAGAGGTGATCTCGCTGTTCCTTAAGATATCACAATAGCGCAAAATTTATCAATCGCAGACTGCATGTGGTTGGCAGCAGCTGGTGGGCAGGCCAGCCCTAAGGCCACTAACTATTATTAACCATGTCCCTATTTCTAATTCTAGCTGGTAGGCTGCTCCATGCTACCTGCAGTGATCTGGTATTACCGTGTTGTAGTATTGTGGTATGTCAGGGAATAGTGACACCGCCAGAAATTCCTCTGCAATATCCGTCGCATATTAGCTATGTTGGGGTGTTTCTGCTGTTCTAAAATTGTAGATCGGCCTACAGTGGAAATTCTGCTGTTATGTGGCCTTATAAATTAGCTACAACTGAGCAAATTAGCTCTTGGCAATCTCGCTTTTTCCAGTATTTGTCTTTTTTGTCTTCATATAATCTATAATGAGTGCATTGCATTCAGCTTTGTCTTTCAGTCTCACTTGTCATCACAGTCTTCGATATCTCCTCTCGGCAGCTGTTGCAGGGTGCTGAGCAGCGCCATAGTTTGCATTGAACCCCAGCATCATACGTGGTGATAAATGGTGACGACTAGACATGACAATGATGACAGTGAGAATAATGATGATGATGATGAAGGATGAATTAACTTTAGCGTGGCGTTAAGTCCTAAGACTACAAGGACACGTAACAATAAGCCTAAACAGTGAAGTCATGTAATAGTAGTCAGTGCAATGAGATGTTGAGATGTCCAGTGGCAATGGACATTAGTTTAGTCATAACATCTTGACACATCTTGGCCAAGTCATTGGCAGAGATGTCAGAGCACAGCTTTTAAGCTGCCAGATCAGCTGTGAGAGGAGTTGGCACTAAGTACTGTAAACTCCCACAGTGTTTTTGATAGTTTTTCATATACCTATCCTTAACTCCAATTAAGAAAATTGAAATGTTGGTTGTTTTCAGTACCAGGCAATTTTTGGTAAATAGTGACACCATATGAGAGCATTGCTGCAAGAGCGTTTCGTGACAGCTGTCGTCATTCTCCAGCCCAGTGGTTGCAAGAAACTTTTAGCTGGTCGGGTTCAGTAGCAGTGCATTATTATAGCAGGGGATTGAGAATGAATAAAACACCACAGGCAGCGAGTGCAGCATGTAGGCTAATGATGAAGCAGTGTCTATCACATGCTGTCAGTCGCTTCTTGCAAAGCTGTTCAGTATCAGTACCAGTATACAAATAGTGACTGGTGTCGAGGTCATCATTGAGAATTTTATTTGCGAAGTTTGTAAAATGTTGCCTCGAGATCGGAGATCGAGGGAAACATTGTACGAACTAGAGGATAAAATTATTATATCTCAAATTATTATATATCTCAAAACCAAACAGTTTTACAAGTCAACAAGTAAACAATTACGAAAAAGCTGTGACGACTTCATTGTTGCCTGGTCAACAGTTCTCGGGCAACAGTGCACGAGCGACTGTGCGTATTTGTTAATGTCATGTGATGCGATTTGAACCCATTGCATGCAGGTATTTTGTGTTAAGATATAACAGTAATTGTAATGGTTGGGCAGCTTGGGGCCAGTGATTTGTTACTCCAGTGTCAGTCTTACTAATATCTGGCTAGTCGGCATCAAAATTCAGCTTAGTGACTGATTACAGAAGCTACTAACATGTCAATTGGTTTATTTTTTACAGCTGTTGCATTCTATGACTGTCATTCTGTTCTTTTGCAGCGTTGATACTTGCAAAAAACTTATTGGTTCCAGTGTGAACGTTGTTGAAAGTATGGAGTCGAAGGATTTGAAACGTGTTTTGTATGAGCTGTGCTGGTCTGGTGTTAATGGCCACTTAAAAGTGGAACAGGTCATTGGCGCATTGGCCGATGTTGCTGTAAGTTGAGTCTGTTATTTAGTCACATGACTTATCTCTCAAACTTTCATGTACATGTATATATTTACAATCTGTCTCTTCTTCTTTACACAAGTTTGCAGGCATTGACAAATTGAGAGGCATTGATTGCTGTGTCTTCTCTACCATTTTGTTGTAGCTAAATAACATTCTTGTGTGGTTGCTTTAATCATATTATTGTTAGTCATATGTAAATGCTTGTTGTAGCATGTATAAAACATGTATGATGTTAAATGGCCTGTGTTGTCCTGTGCTGTTATGAAACTCTCAAGTACACAACATGTTTGGTCTGAGATGTGCTGTGATATATACACTATGGGGCATAAAAACACACCAAAATTTTTCTCATCATAACTTGAAGAAAAGTGATCTAATTTTAATAAGTTTTGGTACTAATATTTCTGATACAACTGGCCATCAAATGACTCTTTAGTTTCCTACCTCACTTACTGTCTGTTTCTGCACTGCCTGGGGAAAGAAAATGAACAAAATATTGCATTTTTAACCACTGGTGTTATTGCTTAATCAAAAAAACACACAAAACAGACATTTTGTCCATATTTTTATCATTTTAGCTAATAGTTTATTTATCCAATTGTCCATTTTTAACTGCCTATAAAAATGTTTGAAATGTTGGCCCATGAACATGGGGTCGGCTTGGAGACACTTTCTCCATTCGTTGATAGCAGTGTCGATAACATTCTGCTCCAGAACAATCCAGACTTCACTAATTGTTTCTTACATTCATCAGTATTCCTGAATGTTAGGCCTATTTAATAGACGTGCTGCTGCATAACAGTCAAACCTTGTAATTGATTGGCTGTTGGTGGCCACATATCCAGAAAAATGAAATTTTTATAGTTTTTTTGTTGATTTTAATGCATATTTTGTCTGTTTTGTTTTTACCAGGTAGTGCAGAAGCAGATGTTGGGTGAGGTGGGAAACTGAATGACCATTTGATGTTCAGTTGTGTCATGAATATGTGTATCAAAAATTATTAAAATTGGATAACCATTTTCAGGTTATGGTAAACAAAATTTTGTTTTTTATACCCCACAGTGTAGTTTTTTTTGTTATACTGTCATCACTGAACCGTTTTCATTGTTTGTTTTCATTTCTGTAGGATATGCATAATGAAGTTCCGTCGCTGGTTTCAGATATCTTCTGCATGATTGGTATGCATTAACATTTTGTTTAGTATTTTACTTTAGTTTGCCATTATCAGTTTCATGAATTGATGATGATGCTCATGATAATAATAAAGACATGGTGTTTCACGTGTCGTATGACTGTGTGTAATGAGTATTTTTTTACGCAGTTACGAGGGTTGTTCGATTAATAAGTTACAAAACAGTGTCATTCTGTTAGTTTTCCAAATCTAAAAAATCTGAAGTATACGTTTTGTAGGGAATTTTATTCTGAATATGTGTAGAAATTTTTTTGGATGATGACATCGCTGTCTACAGAACACAGTCTGCAGATGTACTATTTTTTCAACATGTCATCCAAGTTCGCTCAAATATTTGTTCTCAATTTGTTCTTTCAGCAAACTTCTGAATGTCCGATGCTAAGAATGATGCTGGCTGCTGTCCATGCCACTGAAGAACGAATGATTGCATCTTTGTATATGACAAAAATTTTTGCCCTAGCATTTTCTTATACCAAATATGAACTGTTTGCTTCTAAATCACTTGTTGCCCTATACTGGATGCATCTTAGAGTGAATTTGATTTGCATTTATTTTTTTGCCTACAAAAGTACAATAACGGCACACTGTTCGTTACGAGACAATTTCAGTGGCAACGTCGCCATATTTAATGTTTATAAATGACATCACACTGATGTCATCGTCATAAAACTCACAGCTTTTACTCAGAATTAAATTCTTTACGAAACATATTTTTTTGATTTTTAATATTTGGAAAACTAACAGAATGACGCTGTTTTGTAACTTATTTATCAAACGACCCTCGTATTTTAGTTTAGATCAGATTTGTAACTATTGTAGCTGTGAAATAATTTGTTGTTGCAGATGTGGAGCTGATGTGTAATGAGGAAGCAGAGAGTCGTGAGCGATTCATTAGTCTTATCACAGCATCACAGGTTGTGCACTGTATTCAGTACTATTGCTTTCAGATGGGTTTCTGTAGAGCTGTTCACACCCTTTAATCTTTAACGTATATTGCCGTTTAACTTATTTTTTGTTGTGTTCCATACAGCTTTACATTTTATGAAACAGAAATAGTTGCGATAGGCAATACACGTGGTGTTTGTGCTGTAATGGTTATAGTTTGCTCTATTTGCACTATGTATTATATTTGCCATTTACCGATTTTTATATACCGATTGACATTTGTTGGATTTACCAGTTTAGGATAGTATTTTTCTTCAATTCTTATTTTTTTAACATGAAACATAAACTGTAAATTATCTTCGCACGACTGAACTCTGATATCTTTTCCGCATATCCTGAAGTGCAATCACATTAGTATTGTGTTACATATTTCTAGCGTCGGAAATTTTAAATAGTCCAGTAATAGCTGGTTTGCTGAATATTACTGAGTGTTGAGAAGTGACATGCAACTTTAGGCCAGCGTCTCTGAATGATTGTTGTAGAACATAGTTTCTGAGAATATGCTCAAAGAACGGCTAGATGCAGATGCACTTGAAAACATCGGTTTGGTCAATTCGAAGACTGCATTTCAGCAGAAATATGTCAAGATGAAGACGAAGCTGTAGTATGTATATGCTGTTGATCATGTTGGTTCAGTGCTGTTTAGGATGTATTGCTAGTGGTTTTTGTACAATTTACGTAATTTTTGCTTGGTATTATTGGCAGTGTAAGCAATTAGTGAAAAGTTCAAAAGTGTGACATTTTGGTATTTTATGATTTGGCAGCTCATACTTTTAACATGGAAAGATTAAGATTTTGAGTTCATTTGATGCTGTACAGTTTAAGTGTTTACTGTTTCAGTTTTTTAACTGTTCTTTTTATGCGTAACAGCATGTAATGCTTTGCGCGTCTTAGCCATCGTCGTGGCATTCGTTTGTCTGTCTGTCCCTTCGTCACATTCTGCGATTGTATCAAAATAGCGCAAGCTAGGATCATGAAATCTTCACTGTGGCTGCCCCAAGGACTCTAGTTTTCTGTGACGAAATTTCGTGCTTCTGGGTGAGGGGGTTCCCCTCGAATGAGGGTGTCAAACAGTGGTACCCCTAAAATGTCCATATTTTACCGCTATTGGCTCGCCCAGTGTGAAAACGGTTGTAGATCGGCACAGTGCTTATCACAAAAAGCATTTGTGACAAGGTTTTTAGGCGTATCAATATCGATGACCTTGAACCACCCTGATCTTTTAAAATAAGGGTTTTTACTGAATTTTTTTGGCAATTTTGCACTGTGACACACATTTTAAGAGTGAATTGCACTGAAATGGCTGGAGATAAACCAGGACAAGCTGCAAATGAAATTTTTAGCATCAAATGTAGATTTTATTAGTCCAAGTCCCGACCCTTTATTTTCAAGGATGCCTGCGCATGCGAGTGTCAAAGACGGGTACCACTCTGAGAAGTGGTTATCGTACCGATATTTGCTTGCCTAGCGTGACAACAGTTGCAGATATGCGTAGACATGCTGCATGTCATAACAAGCACCGGTGACGAGCATTTTAGCGGTATTAACATCGATGACCTTGAAAGACTGAACCCCCCAAATTGGGCATTTAAGTGTTTTTTTGTGATTTTTGGCTGCGGTGCACACTTGAAGGGTGAATTGTGATGAAATGGCTGGAAACAGACGAAGACAATCTACGAACGGGAACTGCTACAACTGTCGCATCTCATGAGCTTTGCTTGAATTACTTGCTTAGTATTGGTCTGGGTTAGGCTAGTCCACAAAGAAAACTTTAGCGAATTGTTAGAGTTGGAATTATTACAGCCAGATGCACCCAGCCAGCAGTGTCAAATTAGGAAAGAGTATAAATAATCAACAATTATCGCAGTACTATTAGTGATCAGTAATTATTATTAAACTCAAGATTGGATGAATGAGGTTTGCTAGAATAGCAGTTGGGTAGCAGGTTGTTGTTTGTAGTAGTAGAAGTATTTGCACTGCTGTATCCGTGTCTAGCTACAAGCAGCAGAAGTTCAATTTGCTGCGTGAAGAGAGTGAAGGTTATGCCAAGCTGGTAACTGAGTTAAACCAGGACGTCAGTCATGACGTCATTCTGCAGAACATCAAATCTCTCATAGGTCTGTCAATGTTTTGGCCTTTGTGCTTTCCTATCTTTGTCATTACAATTTCTGACACTTGTTATTATTGTCAGTACAGTCGGTAGATTTATGTGTTGTAAAATGGCCGATGATGAAATGAATATTTTATTTTAAGAAAATAGAAGGCAAGTTGGATTTAATGTCTGAATTAGTTGTAGTTAGTCAATGCATATGCCGCTGGAAGCTGTTGTGTGGCAATTTTTAATAGAGAACCAAGTGGTTGAATGGAATGCTGCTTTGGAAGATTGTGCATAATGTGTCAGCGACTGGTTGAAAAAGTTCTCTGTAAAACTCTCTGTAAAACCTATGCTAAACCTCTGGATATGTACTGAGAGGAAATTTGCAGTTCTTGGATTGTAGATGCTTTTTCAGACTTTACTGCCGTTGAGCTGTTGTAGTAGTAATTTCTGATTTTGTGTCAAAGGTTTGAATGGTTGATAGAGAGTTGTGAAAGTTTGCGTGAGCAACAGTCAGTCAGAATGGTGTGGAATGTCGTGAACGGTTGAGCCAGGTTGTGTGAATTGTTGAATGTGCATCGGTTTTAGCGGCATTTTTGCGTTATTTGTGGGTTTTGATTATTTGCAGGGTGTTTTAACTTGGACCCGAACCGAGTTCTTGATGTAATCTTGGAGTCGTTTGAATGTCGAGTCGACCAGACAGCCTTGTTTTTGCCGTTGCTTGAAGCTTATGGAAACGACCAAGAAACACTGTGCCATATACTTGGCTTCAAGTTTCACTTTTATCAGGTATCTCTCTCTTAAAATCATGCCCTTAATTAGTCTGACCTGTTGAATCAGAATTTCATAAAATTTTTACACGAAAATGCATATGCATAATATGTATGTATTGTATGCGCTATATAAATTCACATTTTACTTACTTTACTTATGTACACGTTCATAATTGCCTTATTTAAGCTGAGTTATATCAGCATTTTACGTTTTTATGCTCATCAAGCTATGATTGTTTGTAAACTTTCTGTAAAATGACGTCCTTACAATTGTTTTGAGCCAATGATAAATTAAAGGTTTTACTACAGTTTTTATATTACTAGACTTGTGTATGGTACAGATGCAGATGATGATAGTGTTAATAATGATAATTAATGTTTACTTACTGTAGCAGTACTCAAGCATGCTCGTAGACTAGTATGCTCTGTTAAATAGTTCTCAAGTCGCAATAGATTATTTTCATAAGGTTAAGAGGTGCTGTCGGCAGCAAGTTGCATGTGGATGATCCTGTGATGACAAAGCTGCAAGGACCGTAAGTAAGTAAAAAGTAAGTAAGTAAAACATGAACTTAAATAGCGCATAATGATAAAATCAACTGCGGATGCACTAGTCCTAATGGTAAAGGCAGACTGACTGGCTGACTGTAGCCGCAAGATCACGGTGCCCAGTTGAATGATGGCCGTCGGCTGGGATTGAGTTGTTGAATGTCAGTTGCAGATGCTGAGTACTGTTGTGGATTGTGTAGACAACGGAAGACAGCGTCACACCCGAGTCACTGTACACAGTAGCTGCATTGCTGTTGCATCATGGACTTATTGATCTCAACATTCTCTATGCCCATGTATGTTTTCTTGGGCATTTGCCTTGTCTAGTACACGCACATACATGTTTAATGGCTGTTTTTAGCCGACCATAATTTAGTAACGGTTGAGCTGTTGCCATTGTTGTTGTTCATCTGTCCGTCCATTTGTCCGTCACGGATGTACTGTGGCTAAATGGTGCAAGATTGATCATTGATAGGAAGTTGCATATTGGCTTTCAAATGAAATGAAAGTCATTGACCTTGGATGACTCTGAAGGTCACTGACAACCAGTACGGTCAGCTATCATTGCAACAGCTGGGCTTCTTGTTATGTATACTTGCATTCTTCTGTCCAGCATACCAGGAGAGGCCAAAATTTTTTGTGTGAATGTTTTTGTAGTACTGATAGTAGACTAGCCAGTTTTATAGTGAACAGCTTTGCTTGCTCCATTTGTACCATCTGTCCTTTTAGTGTTTTGACATGTTTTGTGACAGAAAGGCATTTAGCCTGTTAATCACTCCAATTTCTAAAGCTTTCTATTTGCCATTTTTTTTCTTAAGCAGAAATATGTCAATAAAATGGTCATATAAACGCAAGTACATTAGAGCGATATGGTTGTTATTTTTTGCCAAGTGAGTTACATTATTTTGGGTTTTGGGAGTATTTTTTTAGTACAATAATTGAGTAATTTTTGTCCTGTTGTTAGTACTCTGTAAAAGGCTTGTATTGTTGTTTTTTGCAGTAAATAACATTCATTGTTTCATAGCGAAAATACTGTGCACAGAAAGAAAACAATTCAAATACAGTAGTACAAAATATACCAAAAAATGTGCTTTATCGGTATTCCCACAATAGCATGAGAGCTCCTTAGATTTAAATGCAAAGTTTCATTTTTAAAAAATAGATTTTTAATAAGTACAGTTTAAAATTCTCTGTTTTTTGTGCTTTTTGTCAGCTGGCACCGTCGAACTCAGTGATAGTTGATGACTACAAGAATGAGATGGCTGCGGCCAAGCAGTATCTACGACAGTCAATGATAATCACCCTCAGTGACAAGCCCAGTTCAACAGATATTAAGAACAGTGACGATAAAGAGAAGTTTGAACAGGTATGTGATACAAATGTGAAACCAGATTCCACTAAAGTTTTTAATCATGATGGCAGCATGCAGTCTGCTGTTGAAAAGTGTAATTAAATGACAATGATGAATTGACGATGGAAGTAGTAATTATTTTTGAGCCATATCGATTCATCATATACTTCTAGTCATTTTAGTTTTAGCTATACGTCAAGTGCATCCCTGGTAGTTTTGTTCAGTGCTCAAACTTTCAGCTGTATTTTCAATTGCTGGTAACTGCCGATTTCTATTTTCTCCCCAATTACATGGTGGCAGGCATTATGTTGTCATGTTTTCGTACGTCATGATGTTTTGCTGATGTTTGTATAGTGTTTTCACTGCATACGCAATGCTGCTGTTTATTTCTAATAACTGCAGGCTTCACATATTTTTACGCGCAACAGCAGCACTGCTATAGTGTGTCTTAGCCATTGCAATTCTTTCTGTACATCCATTCGTTTGTTTATCTCTCCATCTGTCCATCACATGGGTGGATCAGTCAAAACGGTGCAAGCTAGGATCACCAAATTTTTACTGTTGGCTGACTGGAAGACTCTAGTTCCAGGAACCGTAAAGCTTTTTCGTAAATTCGAAGGGGGTCACCTTGAACGAGGGCACTAAATGAGAGGGGGTGAAGAAAATTTGCAATTTTCAGCCGATACGGCATTGGCTGAGTGAGACAGGTCACGCCCTCTGGTGAGTACGAGTAAAACACTATAGATAATTAGCCACCAGTTGTCTGACACCCTCTGGCGACTGACTTAGACTTTGTTTTACTGGGCTTTCAAACATGCACCACTGTTGTGCATTCCCATTTGCGTTATCGGGGCTTTTCTTGTACATTATTGTCGGTGATAACTTTTGGTTGATTTATTAATTTATTGATTGACTTTTGATTCATCAGTTGATCACTTAATTTTTTGACTGGCTGATTGGCTAACTGGTTTATCAACAGTTTGACCGATTCCCAATCGTTGCTGTGATGCAGAGGTCCAACAATCAAAAGTTCGGTCTGTGTGAAGCTCTTATAAAGATTGGTTCGTGGGAACTTGCCAAGAACATCCTGTTGGCAATACCTCCGTTCAGTGCCGTATCTCACAAGCCAATTGCGCAGTGCCTTTGCAAACTAATACATTTCGTTATCGAGCCAGCTTATTTCAAGTGAGTTTTTCATGCATTTTACCATTGTTACTTTCAGTTGTAAATGCAGTCATACATAAAAAGTTAAGGTTCCATAGGGCAGAATCAGGCTTCTGTACTGAATAGAGCTGTCAAATTAATGCATTAATTAACGCATTATTGTGTTAAAAAAATTGACACACGTTAAAATAATTAATGCACATACGTAAATTTATGTCAATTTACTAAATTCCGTGAAGCAAAATTCCAATATTCTGTTAAACAGTGGTTTTTTGTCTGTCGAATGAATTCATGTAACTAAACTGTAGTTGCTGCTTTATCACTACTGTAAATAAATAATTATTTTGATGACAGGCTAATAGATTTTTACGCTAGCTATGATGGCAGTTATTGTTGATTAGGTCTATATGTTTAAAATGTGTTTTTTAACTTTCTGTATTCTACAGGCGGGGCCCCCAAACGTCACAGGACCCGGGGTAACTTACCCCCTACTCTCCCTCTGGACGGGCCTGGGTGGATTAGTAATGCGTTAATTAATGCGTTAAAAAAAATTAACGCAATGTGTTAATGCATTTTAAAAAATTAACGCTCTGACAGCCTTAGTACTAGTACTGAATACAAAATAATCACTAGCAGGTTTAATTCAATTGGCATAGTTTATCATGAATTATGTCAACTAATTGTCAGTATTTGCCAAATGATTGTGGTTCTGCAACAGAAGTTTAGAGTTATGTGTTGCCCTTCTGAAAAGGGGCTCAAGTTATCTGCTCGCTTTGAATGCTGGGTTCATTTGTGTGATATTATGTATACGAATGTAACTTTGATGCAAGATCTGGTCAAGAACCGAGTGCCAGTTGTTGCAGCAAACTGACCATGTTATCACTTGCTTTTTTAATTCTGGTAGTTAGGGTTTCAGACAGCTCCTTTCTTTCTACCAAGGTCATGGCCTGAGCCAAATTATCTTAAGACAAGTAACCCAATTAAATTGAAACCTGATGTCACAGTTGTATTAGTACTGTATTTATGCTAAGTGCAGTACTTAGGGAAATTTAACTAATGTGTACAGTTACTGGTATAAAAATGACAGCAGCATTGTTATATCACTGTTGTAGATTCAGTGGACTGCCGAAGGTTGTACTGAACAAGCGAGCGCCTGTTTCCAGCGTACCGCATGTGAAACAGGCAAGGACATACATCGACCTGGTTGAGCTGGCTTTTCCAATGCTACGTCAGCTTGGACCACATCTAGCATGTGACCAGGTGCTCTTGGTTAAGGTCAACAGGCTTGCAAGATCGTTCATGGAAAAGGTAGGATTTTGTGGTTCACTTTTTATCCTTGGCATATGTAAAAAAACGTAAAGTCCTTCCCGAGCCTCATGGCCCATAGGGCGGCGCTGATCTCTGTTTCCTAAGGCCCTCAGCCAGACACCAGTTTTTACACTGCGAGACCACGAATACAGGGCCAGTGTATCGCGCGGTGTGCCTGTTTACATCTCAGCGGTGAAGCCGGTACCAAATTATACTGCTTGGTGACAGAGGCACATGTGTGTGAACAACTTGCCCATGGTCGTTACCCGGCAGTGGCCTGGTGCGCAGTTGAACCTGCGCCTCTGAGTTACCTCAGGATTACAAGTTCGACACGTTACCATTAGACTACCGCACCACACTTGGCATAACGTGCTATGAATGTTAGCAGATAAAGTTACCAGATCAATGAATGTTCTACATACTAGTAATAGTTGTAGTTATATTGTTTAGAATACTTTCCAGTCGATAGATTGAAGTAATTTGTTACCCAGTACTGAGATTACTTAATATTCTAATCACAGTAGTGAATTTGTTTCCCTAAATGCAAAACTATAGAAGTTATACGTTTTAAACAACATATAAGATTGTGTTACTGTTGGCTAAGCATGATTAAGCTAGTCGAAGCAAAATACCTTTATTTTTCTGGACAAATGAAGCTAAAATTTTTAAAATTGGAACACCCGCAGTTTATTCTTGAAGTCATAGCTGTATACTTTGTACAAAGTAAATGTTAAATTTTTAAATGCCTTCGCTGTGATATGTGCACTAGAGTATTTCATGTTTCGATTTGATGGCAGTAAATTGATGTTTATTTTGGTGCATAATTAATTAAGCAATTGCTGACAACAAGCAATGATTTAATGTTGTTGCTAAGGTTAAACTGATGCATCTGTTGTTAAGTGGCTAAAGTGTTTTTCTCACTTTATGCTTCTTGCATCACCAGAAAGATGATAGAATGGCAGGCGGGGAGAGAGAAAGAGAGAGAACTATTCAAGTCATTTGAACTATTTGCGGTGTATTGCGCTGGCAGAAGACAGAGCTGTCTCTGACAGAAGACGAGCAGAAGCAAGTGTTGGCCGGCTTTCTGACAGTCTACGATGAGGTGATATTACCCAGCCTCTCACTGATGCCTAGCAACTGCTGCCTGTCGGAGGAGGTCTGGGGCTTTATCCGCTTGCTGAAGTACGAACACAGGTCAGTGCTGATGTTTTGTGTTTATGGAAACTTCCTCTTTGTCTTTTAATAATAAAGTCTGCGAACCTGGAGACCTGGTATATTTTCCAGCCCATCGCAGTGGAATCACTGGTCCTCATGCATGAGTCAGCAAGACAGTGTCGTGGTTTTGTAGCCTGTTTATGTATTCATTTGTTCTGCATTGTCAGTTGAATTTGGTAATGTCATTTTGAGCAAAATAAATGGAAATGTGGGTGTTAAGACGGAGTGCATTTACAAATTGAATTGTGGACTTGTTCTACGTAGAATGATTTTGCGTGTAGATATCGTCTATATGGTCAGTGGAAGCACGGCTGTCGTGTGTCACATCCTCGCCTGATTCGAGCGTACACTGACATTATTGAAAAGGCCAAATACATCATGAAGTAAGTTGCCTGATTTATAAATTTGTCTGTTAATTGACATTGGATTGGTTAATCGTTCCAGTTTAACAGCCATTTTGCAGGTAAACCCCAGTTTGTCTCCATTTTTGCATTTAAAAATATATTTTACACATTTATTAAGAATGAGTGTGTTTAGTGTTTTCCGTATTTAGTTTCGTCAGTCACCAGTTTGTGTAACGGTTGATGTGATTGTGTTTCAGGCGTCTTGCAAAAGAGAACGTGAAGCCACTTGGCCGACAGCTTGGAAAACTGAGTCATGCGGCTCCAGGAGTAGTGTTCGAATATGTACGTTCACGTTATTTTATTTTGTTATTTTTTGTTTACAGATTTGTCCAATCAGGTGATGTTATATTTGTGTGATGCTTGCAAGTTGCAGCCGAGTGTCGCGTAAATTCATCGTTGTTAACATGTAGCTGATGAGGACTGTAGCGACATGTAAATTGTGGGGTGAAATTGTCCTGTGTGTTTCTGAAGACCCACAATGAGGACCGTTCCTCATATGATGATCAATAATGATCTGTTTTTTGCGAAATTTTTAAGTTGTAAATTTTCCGGCCACTTTTTTAATTGGTTGTGACTTGGTTTTAAAAGCACCCCGCAGTTGGTGTAGTTTGTACTTTTGGGTTATTTTGGTGTTGTGTTTTACGTGCAGGTTCTGTCTCAGATACAGAGATATGACAACTTCATTGGCCCAGTGGTTGACAGCCTCAAGTTTTTGACCAACATGTCTTACGATGTTCTACTGTGTATCCTTGAAATTGCCAATTGTGCATTTATTATTTTTGCATTGGCAGTTGATCGTGCTTTTGATAGTATGCTGTTTATTAACTGCAGGCCGGTATTCATTATGCATGTGCTGTTAACTTAAGCAGTTTATCTTTCACTGCTAAGCTTTTGTCAATGCTTTATTGGTGCTGGCTGTCAAAAGCAATGTCATCCAGCCTGTAAAAGACTGCTGCAAAAGCCCATGGTTTAAGGTTCTGTCTTATAACCTGAACGAACGTGGAGTACAGGAGACCATTGAAGCAACAAGTGTGTGCATTTGCAAACATTTAGCATAGTCATATTATATTCATATTGTATTAAGCATTTTCTAGTGCCCTCATTACACGATAAAAGACATGAGGCATTACAGAGTTCAAAATTAATAAAATACACAGTGACTATAGTGAGGTCTGGTAAATTTTAGATCGCTTTGGCCAAGAGTCCAAGCCACATTCTTTCAGGTACCACTGAAAAGACCCAGCATGTAATACATCGAAGCCATTATGATTGAATGGAAGATAGCACTTTGTTATAGTTATCTTCTTGGATTTGATTCATGTGTTTAATTGCAAAATTGTCCTTGACAGTGCTGAAATGTAGACTGTGTTATTGAAGCTTTGGCTAATCCAGAGCGTGAACGGCTGAAAACGGACGACACAAATATATCATTCTGGCTGCGATGTAAGCGTTACGTTTTAATTTCATTGTCACATATACAACATTGTCACTTTTTTGTTATTTTTGCATGTGTGCTGCTATCAGCAGCCGGTCGATCATCAGTTTGAAGACAAGTTCCCTCTGAAGCTCATTGGCAAGTTCTGTGATCAGGTCTGATAGTACCTATTTGTATTAGTTGAGGTTTTTTTTCAAGATGGACGATATCGTGAAATTATGAAAATTGGACTTTCTGAGAGGGCATACTTGAGTTGAATAGTAGCAGAATAGTTATCTAATTTTGCAGATTCTTTTGCGTTGAACTTTGGTCATTTTCAGCGACTTTGGTTGCAGTATTTGTGAGACTGGTGGCGTTGGATTGTGTAGGTTTGGCAAATTTCAGTGGCTCCGTGTTAAAGAAGTATCAGGTGGACATTGCAGGCCTGCTGCAGTATATTGCCAATCAGCTCAAGGCTCAGAAGAGGTGCTGAAGCTGTGTTCTGTCTTTCACTCCAAACATTTTCCATGCTATCACAATTTTGGCATTGTGTTCACATGTCAGTTTCAAAAAAATAGTTGTCGTAGGTTGTCCATTGAATCATTTAGATACAGGCATTTATTAGTTTGTAACTTCAGGCAGCTAAAACAATTGGAAGATCTAATGCTGATGTATCAGTAGCGGGTACTAAGCAGTAAGCACTCAAGTATTTAGTTCTGTGATGGCAAGGAAATTTCATTTTTTAGGATACGTCTCCCGGAGAATGTCAGTTGGTATTATCGCTGGAACAAAGCCAGCACAAAATGATGAGCCTGGCCAGCGAGATCATGGATCACTGTTGTCAAAGAATAGATGCACATGTTAATATTAGAATGGCTTCATAGAGTCATAGAACTTACAGATGTGTTATCAGTTTAGTTTCTGTAGTTCACGGCTAGTGAATGAGCAGAGATAACAACCATCCATATGGTCACATTTTATTTCTTATAAGGTAATGACTATCTGCTGCATTAACAGATATGACTTCTGTCATCATGGTATTACTTACAGGTAATGTGCTTTTGTTAGTGGTTTTGCAGCAGTTTTTATGTTGTGTGGACAGCTATGACTTGGCAATACTGCGTGAAGTGATACAGAAGATGGCTGGGATTGAGGTGTCGGAAGAGATGACCAATGACCAGCTACTTGCCATGTGTGGCGGCGAACTCTTGCGCCAGGAGGTTATTCCCATTGTTTTCTCGTATTTTATCATAGTTTCTGTATAGTGTATCAGTGTGTAAGAGATTGCTGCATTTGAGCCAGCATTCTGTTACTCCTGCCGTAAGGAATGCACAATTTTTGGATTCTTTGCAAGCATTTTAGGTGGAATCATTCTGGCACAAGCGATTCCATCTTTAGCTACGGCTAAGCATCGTCTGTCGTCTGATCTGTCATTTTCTTGCACCGTGGTTAAACTGTTATGGATTTAGGTGCCATTTGGCAGGAGGTGCACTTGTGGAGTCCGATGACACATAGTGTTATATTAATGTCCTCGAGTCCTCAGGAGGAGGGTAGATTTGGGGTCATACGCCAGCCAAAGCATGCAATTCCAAATTGCCTCTGGCATCTAGCGGATAGAAACGAAAAGTGGTTCTGTTTTTTTTTATCATGCTACTTTGGTGCTCGTTTGTTTTTAAGTTAGTGGTCTGAGACAGACGAACAGATGGACAAGCAAGATGCAGGTTGCAGCCTACAGAATGACCAAGCATTAAAAACAATATGTTGTTGTTGTCCACATGGCCAATATTGTATCTTGCTTATCTTAGTCTGGTGAGTTGTATGACAGATGTTCTGTCTGCTGTCTGTAGGGTGGTTATTTCACTCAAGTGCGCAACACCAAGAAGTCATCCGGCCGCCTGATGGAAGCCCTGCAGGAGAATGACTTGGCTATACCTCTGTGTCTGCTCATGTCTCAGCAGCGCCAGGGCATTGTCTTCCAGCAGCCGGTCGATCATCAGTTTGAAGACAAGCGCCATCTCAAGCTCATTGGCAAGCTTTATGATCAGGTCTGATAATGTGACGATTATTAGTCGAAAGTAATTCAGCATTTTAACATGGGTGTGAAAAATACAACATTGCCAGATGCTACTGCACAAAATTCATTCAATGAGTAAGGAGCGTCAACTTAAAAAAGTTTACATTCTGTATCTCAGTAAAATATACATTATCTACAAACATACGAGTTTGTTGCATATGTGATGTCATTCTAATTTATGACGTCACAGCGAGTTAAACAGAAATGATTTAGGACAATCATGTAAACAGCATAAGATTGCATAAGATTTGGCTCGCTTTTGCATTCATGACAGTTCTGCAGTCTGCAGCCAGATTTGCCAGTGTGGTGCTCTGGGGTGAGCTTATGCTATGAAATTCTAGACTCAAGTAGCCCAACAGCAACCAGCGTATAATGAGTATTTCACACTTTCGCGAGAAGTCTTAAGTCGTAGAAACGAGATTGTCATAGGAGACACACGTCTAGCTTCGATACTCGATTTACCTACTTTGGGGGCATAGAAGGCTGAGTTGACCTTAGTGTTGGTTATATATTATTTAGATGGTTTACCTGTTTGTAGACAGTCACCCATCTAGTAGAAACCACTTGACCGTGACTCGGAGAAGAGTCAAACCCAAGACGTGACAATCATATGTTCAACACCTTACTGTTACACCACCTAGCCACTGTTGTCTGTCTGTGTGTGTGTGTGTCCATTCAGTGCCAGAGTACACTGGTGCAGTTCATCAGTTTCCTGTCGCTGCAGCTGAGTGCTGACGACCTTGTCAAGCGACTGCCGGACATTCACGACCTACTCACCAGTTACCACATTCCTGCTGAAGTTGCCTTTGCTCTCTGGAGGATTGTCTATGCCAGCTCGATATCAGTGAGCAACATTTTCCTAATTCACATTAATCATGATGTCATTTTGTGCCAGAAATAATAGAACTTTTGTGCTTGTTTGTGTGGTCTGGATTTTTTTTCAAGGATAGAATATTGTGTGATCTTTGTTATTTCTAATTCGGACAGAAGTTATGCAGTATTTGAATGTTTTTTTATGTTTTGTTAAAATGCTGTTAAATAGTAGCATTGCTACAGAACTGGTTGTGAATTTTTTGTTTTAGTCATTATCCAAAGGTCCTTGGATGCCAACATTAACATATCTATTTCATCCATTTTTCTAAAAGTGCATAATTCTCTGATAATTTTGACAGTAATATCGGCACTCGGTATTTTGTCTGACATTTTCATATTTTTGCAGTTTATCTCATTTAGTAGAATGTAGAAATTGAGTTTTATTATTATATTTCACTGTAATTTTTCATGCTGATTTCAGTCAAAGCATGATGAGCTGAGGAGAGCAGAAAAGAAAGATAAGACGTTAAGTTCACCGAATGTTAAGGTAATATGCAACAGCAAATTTTCTTATTTTGTTTTTTAAATATAATTCAATGGTAGCACTTTCTGTCATCACACTGTGCTAGTATTAGTTGTTACTTGCAAGTGCTTTCGTATTTAAATTCTATGTAATTCAGTGACTGTGTGTAAAAGTCATCAAACATTTGCATTCATCTTTTGACTTTGCAATTGACTTCCATCCTTGAGATATGTCTGCCTTTCAACAAAGTTTTTTTCACTCAGCTTGCTCGCATGTGTGGCATTAGAATTTACACTAGCCACATTCATACAAATCTTTGGAGAAATTATCTGTGTAACGGTTAAAATAATATGCATTTTCATTGTTGTTATTATAGCTGTATTTAGCAATCTTTGTAGCTTGCCTGGCCGCTGCAAGAATCGTCACTTTACCAGTGCTGCTGTGTAATTTCTAACATCAACACCATTTCATCATTAGCATGCTGCTGACTGACTGTTCTTTTAACTTTAAGAGTGGGTAGACGCTGTCAGTTAGCCATTATCTCATGATTGCATGCGCCCCAACCCCCTCGATTACTTTTACATCTAAGGCTTGTGTTTAAGCGTCTGTTTGATATTATAATCTGACACTGACTGTATGTAGTGTAGATGGAGTGTGTGACGTGCTGAAGTTTGTGTGTTCAGCTGCAGCGGTATTTGGAAGCCGTGGAAGCTGTGATGCAGCCCGTGAAGCTTCTTATTGAACCGATCCATCCACCGAAAGTCTGGGACGAACTGAGGTAAGCCAACCACTTGGCAACCAGCCAGTATGACTTAATGTCTGTGATAAATTCACTGTAGTCTATGTAGCTTCAGAAATCACAGTGACATGGCACTGTAGAAATTAGACCATTATTTTTATTATTATTATTATCATTATCGTGTGTTTGCAGTTTTAGCTTTGATGATAACTGTACCAAGTATTGTGCTGTACTAACGACCGCAGATTCGTAGGAATTTTGCTGGTTAAGAAAGTGCAGACATAGGGCCAATTTATTCTCGTCCATGTTAAAGATAACGTATAGGTTAAAGTCGGTAATTCTAAAACTTAACCTTATCACGTTGATTTATGACACATCAGTAGGTTAACTCACTCGGTTATCTCACACTTAACTCGCACAGTTAACCTCCCAATTTTGCGAGGTTAGCCTGCAATTCGTGCAAGATTGAAGCTGAACCGTGTAAATAACAACATCTGCAAACTGCCACAGTCGTAGATTGATGAACCAGAGAACAAAGAATCACGGCAACGTTTTGCGTAGTGAATTCTATCATTATAGTCAGCGAAATTATCACAATATGATTGCACTTTTTCTTCGTGAGCAATTCGCCATACTGCTGTGAATGAAAATGTCGTCTGCGCCAGTGACCTTGACCTCGCGGCATGCCTCACGCAGAACACTCGACTTTTACATAGGGGCGATACGCAATAAAGCTGACAATATTAAAAATTTGTGTAATAATCGTGATCGAGATTATATACTGAAATTGTAATTTTCACAGTTGCTGCGGTGTGTTATATTACATTTGTTGCATCTTGTTGGAATACACTGTACATTAATTGCCATTTAAATATCCTCTACTACCTGTAAACACGCCGTTTAGTTCATAAGTCTATAGTGGGCTGTAAATGAACAGCCATGTGACTACTACTGCCAATCCAAACGCTTGATTCATGGTTTGGTTATATGGACGAGGTTCAGCTCGTGGATTAGCAAACTCTGGTTAGTTTTTCCGTGAATAAATTGACAAAGGTTAACTCTGCACTTAACCTCGCGACCAAGATAACCTAGGTTAGGTAACCTAGAGGTTAACTTGGACATGAATAAATCGGTCCTTAATGAAGTTAATCTGAATTTCCTTTTCTGTAAAAATTTAGCCACTACCTACTGAATATTATTTTCCAATCCAATGATTGATTGATTACATGCATCCTGTAACAATAACCCATTGTGTAACTATCCTCGTGCTCATGTTGATTGCAGTGATGTGTCCTTAAGGACTTGGGCACATCCTTAAGGCACCTCAAGGACAAAGTGCAGTGGCTTTGGCCTTGATGACAAAGTCCTTGGCCTTGGCCTTGGTCTCAAGTTCTTGACCTTGACCTTGGCCTTGGCCTTGAGGTAAGGTCCTCGGGCAGAATGCTGAGGACTTTAATAATTGGCAAAACAGAAATGGGCAGCAACTTGTCTACAGTGCAGGATTTAGATTATGGAAGATTGTGGTACCAAGTTAATGGTGTTTTATCGTCATCTGTATATGTTATATTTGTCACGTGGCATTCATATAAGACTAAGGCTGCATTCACACAGACATAAGTACAAGTACGAGTTCGGGTTTCCGTTTATGGCTCGTAGAAGCTTCACTCGTACTAGTGGAGCGTTCACGGTCATTTGTACAAGCACATAACTCAACGCATGTCGGCCATATTGAAAATTCGCAGTGAAATCGAATCGAGGAAATGCTTTGCCATTAAAACTACAATATTTCACTACAACATATATTTTTACAAACCGCACATCTCTAACGATGAACATTTTTACGATGACGTCAGTTCTGACGTCAAATATGTGCCACGGTTTTTATAAATTATATTAATGCTATTTAGGAGTAGTTTACTTTTTACAAGTAGGATAAAAACAGGACCTGCACAGAAACTATTCATACGAGTGAAATTTACAGGTAACCTGTACTCGTATGTATGTGAATGGCCGCCATTGAAATACATGCAAACTCGTGTTTGCCGGAACTCTTATGCGGGAACCCATACAGTGCCAGACTCTTACTCGTGTTTTATGTGAGCACAGCCTAAGTTTACCACTACACTTTTTGGATGTCGTTGGTTTTGGCCATGAGTTTTTTTGGCCTTGGCCATGAGTGCCATGGCCTTGGTCTTGGCAATGAACACAAAGTCGTTGATAACATGACTGGTTGATAGTGAGTCACTGTGGCTGTGGTTGTATGTGGGTGATGACACTGCCAGTCTGCAGTTCTACGCCACGTTCTGGTCCCTGTCAATGTACGACCTCCACGTCCCGGCCACTGCATATGACAAACAGATTCAGCAGCTCAAGTCTCAGATCAGTCTCGAAGATGACAAAGACATGGTATGTGTCGGCATGTGCATTACTTACACACTGTTGTGCACTTCATTTTGGCAGTTTTTGTATAGCTAGTTATTTTTACAAAGTCACATTTGTTTATAGAATTGATGAGTCAAGTTAAATTGTGAAAAATTGGGTTCTTGATGTTTTTTTCTATGTCTGTCTGCTTAAAAACAGGATGTTTACCAAGTAATGTACATGTTTGTTTTTTTTGTAAGGATGAAAATGAAGCTGATATCATAATACTTTAACATTGTCAGAATATCGTAGTTATGGTCTTATTAGTCTAAGTACTTATTTCTTATTTATAACTTATTCTTTAGTACTTCAACTATTTAAAGCTTGACTATATTCTTGCCATTGCTATTACTCTGCTCACGTCCATTTGTCTGCTCTCAGGAATACTTACAAAAAATATTTGGATGGTTGGCCCAAAAAACAGTCAATTAGATTTGGGGGGGGGCAATTCGTGCATTTTTTTCTAGGATTTTTCAGTTACTGTTGTGATTCTTTTAGACAGCTCAGTGATGGTATGTGGTAAGTGGTGGTTTCGGTGCTTTCTGGTTTTTATATTGCCAGTTTTTGTGTTATCCAGTACATGTTATCAGATAGATGTGGTCTCTGGTTGCTGATGGTATTCGGTCACCGCAGCTGTTCTAGTCCTGTTTCGAATTATTTTAGCGTATATATCTGTGGTTTCAGATGCATGACAGGAATTACGATATGGCGATTGCAACGGCGATTTCCGTATCATAATTCCCATCACTGCCCATAATGCATCTGAAACGAAACCAGAACGCCTGCGCTGATCGATGCATTATGGGAATTGTGATAACCCGAATAACAATGGTGCCGGCATATTTAAACTGAACTCTGCTGCTGACATTACGCTGTAGTCACAGAGTAAGAAGAAGAGAGAGAAAGAGCGCTGTACTGCTGTGATTGAAAAGCTTCTGGATGAAGAGAAGCGACAACATGAACATGTGAGAGTCGTCATGGCTCGACTCAAGACTGAGAAGGACACTTGGTTCCCATCAAGTGAGTACTGCAAAATAACATGCTATGTTCAGTTCGATCTTACAGTCACTTAACAACGAAATGTGTCTGGCATATGGCAGGCTCTCGGCAGTGTGCATGACACCAATTGTAAGTTGTACTGTACTGGATTTATCGTGAATCAGATAAGTGAATTTAGACATTCTCAATACGCAGGGGAGGGGCACTTACCTGGAAAATTCGGATATGTCATGGAATTTCAAAGTGGTCAGAGAAAAGTCAGGGTATTTCATTTTGTTTGGAAACTGGCCACTCTGTATACTTAGTAGTGCGTGAAAAAGTTTGACTTTTTCATTAACTATTAGTATCAGTCGTTACAGTGAAGGGTGGCCACGTTGAATAATAAGTAATAATAATAATAAGTGAACATTTATATAGCGCACTATCATTCCAAAGAAATCTCCAGTGCGCTGAAGAAATCTCTAGTGAATGCTGTGTTCAAGTGTGCAGTGATTGAACCTGATGGTTTTTAAAGCTCTAGTTAATGCCATTCGTTAGTGAAGTTAAAGTTGGTACAGACTGGACATGAATACATTACTTACTATGTTCATTGCAGAGACGGCAAAGCACTCGGCAATCACAACAGTGCTTCAGCTCTGTGTGTTTCCACGCTGCTGTTTCACATCCATTGATGCTATTTACTGCGCAAAGTTCCTCTACATCATGCACAATCTCAAGACACCTAACTTCTCTTCGCTCATCTGCTACGATCGGGTATTCAGTCAGCTTGATCTGTTCTGTTACTGGTCAGTGGCTAGGCGGAAATGTGAATGGGGGAGGGGGCTCACTTTTTTCTTTCTTACTTTCCTTTTCCTTCTTTCCCGTTTTGTTTCCTTCCTCTTCTTCTTTTCACATCTTTTTTTAGAAGTAGGACCCTGAATTCCAGCCAGGGAGTGTGGGGGAGTGCTTTGAGTTAAGTACTTAGAACGATCATGCATGTACGCGTTGTTGGCTGCTGTCTTGCGAAATTAACATGTCAACCTAATTAACCTTACCTTTTATAATAGGTCAATTTTTAAAGGTTGCATTATGGGTTTTGCCTGTTTGTCTTGTAACTCTTAATCAGAAAGAAAATGGCATAGAAAGACCAAAATTATGTGAATGTTCCTCAGGGCATGAGTAATCGATGTGTTAATTTTCAGTTTAAGGATTAAGGTTAAGACTGTACAGTTTAGTGGGCAAATACGTATAGTTAAGCAGATGGCCATGTTTTATTTTGGCACTTAGCGGACATTGTCATTTGTTTCATATACGTCTTTTTCATGTCGGTCAGTAATTCATGATGCTGTATTAGTTGGTAGCATTGTTGGTCATATCACCAAAGTTAGTCGACACCAGGGCCGGTTTACACTTGAATGGGTGACTGTCGATAGGCGGGTAAACCATCTCTTGGTATGCGACCAGCCACCCAGGTCAACTCAGCCTGGCCATCACTCTGTGGGTAGGCGCAATGAGTACCGGTGAAAGCTGGGACGTAAGCAGGTGCACTCTGTGATGCATTAGCCCCATAGGCATGATCTCGCAATATAAGCTGGTGTTTGGTCAACAGCTAAGGAAACGTAGGTCAGCGCCACCCAATGGGTTTTGTGCGTTGCTGAAACTTTAGTGTTTACGTACTTATTAATCACAGTGCTGGTGCTGATGTGTGTCTGGTAGATATTCAGTGACATAACGTGGGCACTGACAAGCTGTACGGAGGCTGAAGCTCATCGCTACGGACGTTTCCTTTGCTCCGTGCTTGACGACGTCATGCGATGGCATGCAGATAGAAATGACTTTGACAAGGTCTGTTGTCAGTTGCTGCTTAACTTACGACATCACTAAGTACTACTACTTTCACTTTACGTTTAAGCAGCCTATGTTACTGGACTAAAATTATGCTGACTTTTTTAAAGGTGGACTTTTTGTTTCAAATTATTAAGACAAGAATAGTGTACTTATCGGCTGTTGCCAGACTGACAGTCTGCAGTGCTATTAAAGCGTTGTGAGGGGTATGGTCCACATTATAAAAACCTGGTACGTTGCACACTTTTTTCGTTATGAGGAGGTAAACTGACGTCGGCATATGTTGATATGGCACTGTACAGACTGGCACTTACATTGTATTGTGACACTGTGCAGGAGTGCAGCAACTTCCCGGGCTTCGTAACGGTCTTCCGTGCACCCGGCTGCAGTACAAACTTTGCCGATCAACTCGACTATGAGAACTATCGACACGTCGTTCACAAGTGGCATTACAGCCTCACTCGAGTATGTTGTATGCTCATTAGTCCGCCCGAAAGCGATAGCTTGCGGAGCGGACTTAAGTTTTACCTCTGATGTTTTTTTTTTATTTATTTTTTTTCCACTCGCGAAATCTCCGAGATGCGTGGGCCGACCGGCGTGAAATTTTGCACGATGGTCAGTACTAGGCCAAATTTTATAATGCTGGTCCAAAATTTTGGGGGGGCGCACCCTAAAAAAATTTCGGGGGCGAAAAACATGCAAAATTTGACCCGATTTCGGACGACTTCAAAGTTCGGCGGCGAATATCTCCGAAACGGATGAAGATATTCAAAATCGGATGGTCATTCCGTGTATGGCGATTCCTCCCGCGTTAGGTGAAACAAGTATGGCGAAGTTTGGTCCAGTGACCTTGGAGATTTAGATGTGAAATCGTACCCCCTTAAAGCGCATTTTTCGGAAGACCATATTTCGGCCCCTAGGGGGTGCTGCGCCCCCAAATTTTTACACGCGCTAGAGAATGACCAAGTCTTACTAGCGCACCCCCCATCGGTGACGGCGGCCCCCCT
>Ga0209367_1000943_pt1 | contig 33298 bp, 21 predicted proteins | sample WorMetLIZISLAND2_FD_187412 | JGI IMG/M metagenome (GOLD analysis project Ga0209367, IMG submission 187412) | Marine gutless worms symbiont microbial communities from Max Planck institute for Marine Microbiology, Germany - Olavius geniculatus... ... | reverse complement strand
TCTATATTATTCACATGGTGGCGCCACGCTAGTATCGTTATGCGATCCAGATAGAGAATTTGGTATTTGTATATTAACTTAGCGTGAACACCCCAATTTTTAGCTAAACTACTGAACCGGAACTGCTATAGGCTTTCGCGCGTCTCGTGAGCATTAGTTTAAATTTCTTGTACTCTCTGCAATAAACTCTCTGCGAACACTAGGAAAGCCAGTACTTTTGAAAATTTTGAATCTAGGCTTAAAACTAAACTGTTTGTTTTTGCCTACCGCTCCCATGACAGGTCAGCTTCAACACAGCGTTTCTGATTCACAATGACAATGTGACAATGGTTGGCATTAATTATATGAAGTTTCTAAAGAAGAAATTAGATTAGTCGACGTAAATGTAGTTTGGGCATTAAACGAGCCCGTGAAGTTCATGATCTTGTTGTGTCTGTGTGAACCCGTGTAGCAAGCGGAGGAGATACACTTGCTGAACCAGCGGATCGCGCTGCTGAACAACGACGTCGAGCTTGCACGAACTCAGCTACTGGCGACCACGGACAAGCTCGAACAGACTAATCAGCAACTTGCTAACGTACGCACAACGATTAAACCACACTTATAGGGTGTTTACATGACGAAGCAAGCATGAAGCAAATGTATTGAATATACACGTTTACTACGTGTGCTCTAAGTTTGTTTCATGTTTGCTTCGCGTTTGCTTCATCGTGTAAACACTCCCATCAGCTTGCACGGCTGCCGTTTTCACAGTTTTTGTCATGAAGTAAACGACGGTGTAGTACCATAGTGTCGTTTAATTACAATAGCGCACTAGCTGTCTAGAGTGGTATAGGCTTGCACTGCGTGCTCACTTAACCACTCCAGCAGTGCAGTATCTAGTAATGACAATAACAATGAGTTTAGTTTGCACTGTTTGTCGAATAGCCAATTAACAGTGCAAAACAATGCAAAACAACAATAATAACAGTCAACAAGTGCAGAAATGTAACATAGTCTACAGGGTGGGCCAAAAATGGCACAAATTGTTTATACGCCAATAACTTTATCAAATATTAACCGATTTTTAAATTTTTTTACTGTCGGAATCGGAAGAAAATTTGTAGTAACACTATCACTAAAAATCCCACCACACCTCAAGTGTGTCGCTACGCTACCTAGTGAAATATCAGTGTCATTAAAGCAACAATTAAAATGGCGATATTTGTAGCAACACATTCTAAAAAATAACAACACAAAAACAACATGTTTAATGCCTCAGTTATTGCCCAAAGTAATTGTCACATCTCGCAGTTTTCACATCAAATGTTCAACGTGTCCACCTTGCTGCTGGACGATGCAATCAAGCCAGCAACGCCGATGACCAATGGCGCGATCAACCAAACGCTGCGACAGTTTGCCGCACTCAGTGCTCCAGCTGGTTAATTGTTGTGAATTGTCAACATTAATAAACCATCTACGAAAAAGCTCCCCAAACAGCTTAATCGACGGGATTTAAGTTCGACTGCTTGGAAGCCACATATCAGGCTCAATCAATGTTGATCATGCAATTGTTCATTGTCGTCGCTGGCTTGAGTGCGATGTCTGACATTTCACAAGTTAGTGTAACGACACCTATGAGGTGTGGTGGGATCTTTAGTGTTAGTGTTATTACAAATTTTTTGCTAATTCTAACAGTGAAGAAACTTTGAAAATAGGTTGATATTTGATAAAGTTATTGCCATATAAAAATTTTGTGCCATTTTTAGCCCACCCTGTATAATAAAAAAGATACGTAGGCTATAACATGTTTCACAACGTCTTGCCGTGCAACAATCGTTTCACGCCTTCGACTTTTGTTGTGCACAGCGTGCCGTGCAATTTGTTCCAGATTTAAAAAGTTATAATAAATTCATCAAATTACTATTGTTTTTGTTGACGTTTCGGCAACCGCTGCTGCCTTCGTCCGAACGACTGTCCACCAGGTGTAGCTGCGGCGGACAGTAAGTAGTCATAGGTGTGTGGAAGTTGGTAGGACCCCTCGTCTCGGTTCATCGACTTGTCTTGTTCTTTTCTAATGTCCATCGCTTCCTTGATCCACCGGTCTATTTTGTTGCTTTCTCTGTCGATCACCTTGGCGCAGTGTTCCTGAAGACGTACGCCGTCTGAAGGTCAATCGGAAAGCAGCCACGCAGCTTCCAGAGGTAAACAGGACGACAGTGGTTATACCATGCGTACATAGCCTGTCGGAAGCCGTTACCCGAGCTTAGAGGCGACATGGTATTTCCTCAGCCATGAAACCATTCCAGACAATAAGAAGTCTGCTCGTACATCCAAAAGACAAGCGCATGCAACAAGACGCCCGTGAATGTGGGTATATAATACCATGTAAAAACTGCGACAAAACTTACATTAAAGAAACAGGCAGAGCCTTCGACGTACGTCTTCAGGTACACCGACAGGAAGTCACACAACGTTATGTAAGGGCTTACACACAAAGCACCAGCAAATCCGCAGCAACAGAGCAAAACAAGTCAGCAGTCACAGACCACGCCATCTCTCTCAACCACGTCATAAACTGGGACCACGCCAAGGTGATCGACAGAGAAAGCAACAGAATGGACCGGTGCATCAGGGAAGCGATACACTTTAGGAAAAGAACAAGACAAGTCGATGAACCGAGACGAGGGGTCCTACCAACTTCCACACATCTATGACTACTTACTGTCCGCCACAGCAACACCTGGTGGACAGTCGTTCGGACGAAGGCAGCAGCGGTTGCCGAAACGTCAACAAAAACAATAATAAAAGGTTGTAATTTGATGAATTTATTGTAACTTATTACGTTACGTTTCAACCTATAAGTTTATTCAAAGACGTTGTTCCGGATTTGTTGTATGGTATAGCATGTTACATGTTGTCAAGAATTTCGGGTTGGATTATTCTCTACGCATTAAAACGTGATTTTTAAAACAATTCATCAGATGTTCAAAATACGGCGTTAAGTTGCCACACAAAGGCGAGTTCTGATTACACCGGTTATGTGGCACTTTGTTCACTCTGTTTTTAATGTCCGGTGACACTGCATTTCGATATTTTGAACTGAAAATTATCACATCGGTTTTTCCTGTTTTGTGAAAAGTTTACACCAAATTTGTTTTAAACGTTTTTTGTTTTGCAGTAGCACTATCTTGATTTTAATCAGTTTGCACTTGCGTGTTTTTGTCGTTTTTGTATTAACTTGTGCACATATTTGCGTATTTACATTGTGGCTGTGGAATCCAGCGGTATTCAAACGCTTTTTAAATAACAAAACTTATTAACACTAATTGAAGTTTTTGTTTTGAGTTGGGAATTTGTACGAGACAAGCGGACGGACGGATGGACGGGCAAAATGCGTAGGCTAATACGGCCCACTGCAGGACGGCCGCATATAACGACGACAACGACACTGATGATGCTGTTATTAATAATTACGTTAAATGTTGCTTTTAGGCGTAACAAATGATTAATTGATCGACTGATTGATTGTATCAGACCGAAGCTGAAGTGCAGACGCTGACAAAACGCGTGCGAGCCTTGGAAGAGGAATTTGAACAGACCGAGAGTCGACTTCAAGCTGCCAACGAGAAACTGGAGGAGGCCACCAAAGCTGCCGATGAGAGCGAAAGGTCATTTATCATTATTACTGCTAATTGTGGAATTTCGGTACTCAGTTTTTAAAAAAAGAAAAATAATTAGTCCGCTCGAGTGTATTATGGGTATTATTATGGGTGTAAGCCAGGATTCCAAATGCCCTCTCTGTCAAGAAGATGAGGATACATCTTTACATTTCACTGCCCAGTGCAGTGCTTTAATGCTTCTCCGCAAGGACATTCTTGGAGACTATACTATTTCGTTAAACACCTTGAGTGATATCCATTGGTTTCTCCTCTTGAAGTTTGCGAAAGCTTCCAAGAGGTTCTATCAACCTTGAGGTCTGTCGGGGTTGCGCACTGGGCCCATGAAGTGGCCTCAGCGCTGGGTGGCCGCTTATGTGGTCACCCTTCCCGCAGGTGAGGGTAAAGGTAATCCGCTCGGAAACGGTACTTTTCCGGCGAGCTTCTATTTTGCTGGCGTTTACTTTTTTCCGTGCGAGATCTCCGAGCTCCCTCGGCCGATCGCCACAAAACTTCCACACATGATGCTAAGTGTATTTGATGTTATAATTTCTGTCCAAAATATCGGGAGGGGCCATTTCAAAAATAATTAAGGGCCAAAAACATGCAAAATATGGCCCGATATCAGACGACTTCAAACTTCGACGGCGAATATTTCCGAAACAGATAAAGATATCTAAAATCGGACAACGCTACGACCGACAACAGTTCCTCTTGCGTTCGGCGAAAAGTCCGGTGAACTTCGGTCCACAAAGTAAGACGTGTGAGTTTAAACCTACTGAAATCGACCTTTTCGAAATACTATATTTCGGCCCCTGGCGGGGTGCTGCGCCCTGAAATTTTTACACGCGCTAGAAAATAATTAAGAGATGCAAGCGCACATTATACCGAAAACGGTGGTTTTTCTGCAATCTTTTTACAGTAGGGCCAAAAATTGGCTTAAAATTTTGCGTATTAGCCGCAATAACTTTGCCGCATGACACGACGCTAGGTGTGGGTGATAATACTGGTACAACTTTGAGGGGCACTGCGCCTTAAAATTTTGGAGAGCAAAAAAAACCACTCTAGACAGTGCGGTATTGTACTTACAACACGCTGAAAGCACACGTGCTAGGCCTATGCCGTCACTTGCTTTGTGTCGCACGACTGCAGCCAAAAATCGTGAAATCGGTACCAGCGCAATTTGAGTGTGGTTTAAGTGATAATATTGCTGTGCAGAGGTCGAAAAGTGCTTGAGAACCGAAGCGTAACTGACGAGGATCGAATCTGTCAGCTTCAAAAAGAATTGGAGGCCGCCGTATTATTGGGAGAGGAGACCGACCGCAAGTTTGAAGAAGTTAGTTCTGTTACTTCAATCAATCTATTTATCAGTTAACCACTCAATCAATAACTCACATAAAAACTAAGCCAAACTAATTTTCTTATTACAAGAAATGACTACCTCGAATGCGAAATAGAATGAAACGAATATAGTCTAAAGGCGGGTACAGAGCGACGTAGGTCTAACTGAACTGAACTGAGCTAAACTGACACGGTTTAGTTTTTGACGAATTGACCAATAGGCAAGCATGACGAACCTATTGGTCATTGGTTGACGCGTACGTGAACGTAGTTACGTAAACCACCGACGACATTATACGGTGCCTACTCTGATGCATTACTGCTTGCTCATTGCTCTGTGCGCACCTTAAGAATTGATCACTTGTTTTAGGCAGCAGCAGTAGCAGGCTACTGTAGTGGTATGCCTACCGTCGAAGATTTTCGTGTAGCCTATCAGTAATATGTTTGCGATTATTTAATCCTGGCGCATTTATTTTTTCAGCATTTTTACCGTTCAAATGTTGCCAATTTTGCTTTGTACTCGCTAAGGTTAATGTTTACGTTATTGCGCCATAAAAACATTATGCATTTTACCATTTCCTTTTTTTTCAATGTGATCCACATTTTAAGACATTTTGATCCTTACGCGCTTTCTTGCGTTCATACTGCTGCCCACATTCCGTCGACTGTCTGTCAGTGATTGTTCGACCATAGCGCCGATATCGAAATGGAACGCACTTAGTGGAATGCAAACGAGGCATCTTTGCACTCCCTGCATGTGCTTCATCAGCTTTATCATTATCATCATCATCTTCTTCATTTCTCCTTCTAACTTGTCAGCATCAGCAGCAGCATCTCTTATCTACGCTGATGAAAGATGCTATCACAGGCAACTTAACGGGCAAAGAAACATGTTTTCGGTTGCTGGGAGCCACCATGTTATGTTTTCGTTCGTTCGTTCATCCAAATGCTCACAGCACGCGCACACGCGCACCGAGTCACGAGATATTGGTATTTTGTTTCGTCTTTCACCAAGTCGAATGATGCCAGGGATACTGTGCATAATACAATCTGCTCCATGCATTGAAGCTGAACTCCGTCTCTGTGTTTATCTTCATATATTTATTCCGTTAAACCTGATAATGCAAAATTGACAGTAGGTTACAAAACAAATGTGAACATGACGGCAAGGCACTAAACATGCACTTAGGCCTACAGCTGTCATTACGAGTACTGACAGTATGACATTATGACATTAAATATAAGCATGATACAAAGTAGTTAACATGAAGATATGATAACACGGTAGCACGATAACGCAAGCTGAATACGTAAAAACATAAATGCATAAAATTATTGCTGCCTGTTAATCATGGTCGACGCGCGATTAACCCGCTGCTAGGCTATATTAGTCGTGATTAGAATATTTGATTGCTACCAAAAAATTAAGCGTACTACTCATCTGTCTGAAGAATTGGCTGAGAAAACTTTAGTTTCGATATTATATCTTATTTCTGTTGTAAAAATAAGTATTTTGTTTCTATTAGTTATTGTGTAATCGCAATTAATCTTTTTAATAAGGTGATTGCGATTAAAATTTTTAATTGTTTAGCAGTACTACATAAAGTGAGTACCAGTAAGCCTACATGTCAAGATGTCGTAAATTTATTGCAGCTTTTTGATTTTCAGTAGACTTTTACGACGACTTGTTAAACATACAGTCTAAAAATCGAAAAACTTGTAACAATTCCACATTATCTTGAAATGTTAAAATGCTGTTGAAATTTGCAACAAATGGAGATAGTGGAATTTGGGTTTCAACGGTTCCAATGAGTGATTGTTCTGAGATATCATGTCGCCATTAAATCAATTGTTGTTTATTTCGGAAATTTCACAGTTTTGAAAAAAAAAACTTTTAGTCTTCGTTATGCATAATGATGTTAAAACGCCGGTTATTTCTATATCGTTTGTTGATGTAGAAAAATTCCAAATATAAAATAATGTAAAAAAATAACGCTGCGTGGGCACGTTTAGCCTACATCGTGTTAATGTGAAAAGTCGGTATTTGGTAGCGTGTTTTCGTATGATGTGTACAGACGGCGCATCAGCTGGCGATGACAGAAGTCGACTTGGAGCGAGGAGATGCGAGACTTGAGGCTGCTGAAAAGTACGAATCTAAACCACTGTCGTCATCTTAAGTTACTTTATCAGCATCATCTTCATCATCGTCGTTACTGTTACGCTCGAGATATTCTGCGTAACTGAGTAGTCGTAATATTTGCATTATATACGGTACAATGAAAATTATTCTTAGTAATCTGTGTTTGTGGTTCTGTTTTATTAGTGCTTGGCTGTCAGGCGCTAATTGACTGACTGTCAGTGACTGACAGCTGCGTTGTGGCAGGGGAGAATTGCCACCGATCCCCTAAATTTTTGCCTGTCGAAAAATGTTTTTTTTAGAATTTTTTTCTGAAATACACAATCTGTGTCTCAAAGTTTTTTTCATTTCTGGAAAACTCAAAAGCAAACTTAAAATTTTGAGCATCCGTTAATTGACAGTTTTTTTGGAAGTGTGTGGACGTAACCCAAAAAGGAAGTGGCTAGATATTAGCAACGATTTCTGTGCATTTTGGATTATAAGGGATAAATTGAAACTGCGTTGTGTTCGCCAGGTGAGCAGCTTTATTTTTTCGGCGAAAGTTTAAGATCTGTGATCTCTTCTAGTTTTCTGATAAGACACTAACTGTTTATGTTAATGAATGAACTGACGTAATCGTATACAGTGTGCTCCAGTTAGTTCAGTTTTTCTGCATGTGTCTGTAGTAAAATTCACGATTTGGAAGAGGAACTGAAAGTCGTCTGTAACACGATGAAATCGCTGGAAATCTACGAACAGGAGGTCGGTCAACAATTCGCCAACCAATTTTATTTTGCTCCACAGTTTGTTCATAGATTATCACTTATTCAGTACATGAAGTGATTGTTTGTAAAAAGTAAACAAGAAATATTTTGGATTGTGACCAATCTAATGTACTCCTCGCGGGCATTATTTTTCCTGTATTCTTCTAAGTGGTTTTTCGTACCTTTCAACTTGTATTAGGCCTAGAGATCCGCCGTCAATTTGAGACCGGACTAATATTATACTAAAAGTGACTGGCGTCGAAGTCGTTATTGGAAATTGTCTCCCCGCCTATCTGGCAACGTTATAGAGATATAGCGCCTCAGATGTTGGACGCATGGACGTAAACACGGAAAGAGAGAAGGAAAAAGTGAAACAGAAAGAGGAAGGGGAAAGGAAGGGAAAGGGAAAAGGAAAGTGAAAGGGAAACGAAGGGAAAGGGGTAGGAGAAGGAGAAAAAAGGTATAGGGAAGGGGAAAAAAGAAAAGAAAAAAAAGAAAAAGGGGAAAAAGGAAAAAAAGGGAAAGAGAAGAGGAAGGGAAAGGAAAAGGGGGAGAAAAAAGAGAAAAGGGAAAGGGCAAGGGAAGTTCTTCCAGAAAGGCTCTTCCAGGAACAGAGGTCAGTCGTCGGTCGTCGGTCGATCTTCAATATTACATTGATTTCATATACTCCTCTTCGCTACTTTAGGAACGTAGCGCGCGAAGAGTAAAAAAACAGTCAGAATGTCGTTCATAACCAGTTGTCATGACTTACACAGTGACAAAGTGACTGCGGTAACTTTGCAGGCGGAACAGCGAGAAGAGGTTTACGAAGAACAGATTAGAACACTAACAAACAGTCTTCAACACGTGCGTATATTTAAATAACTTGCTGCTGTTTGCTTTAGCTCGATCCGTTGCTGTATAGGGTCGTCGTCACAAGCAGTATAATTTTGTACCAGAGCAAAAACACGGAGAAAGAATTAAATTATGATATCGTTGACGGGCGCAAGCTTACTCTCGACTGAAAACAAAGACGAGCACTGTATTGAGAATGCGTAATGGTCAAATCTCACTGTGGGACGGAGCATAGTTTAAGGACTAATCACTCAGATTTTGGTGTCGATCCAGTTTACAATCCGGATCCAGAGTACTTGAGTCCGGATCCGGATTCGGAAATTTTGAAACAAATTTTTCTACGAAATATTGGGAACAGTGGACTGTATTTACCAGGCGGCAGCAGTGTTATCAGCGGAGGTTTTAGATCTCTGATTATTTCAATTTATTGGTAGTTCCGATTATTCTAAAGTTAACTGCATCTATACTCGGTACGTACGGTTGTTGATAATAAGAGTATATAATGGCAGTGAAGACTGTTTGTAGCTGCATAGCGTATTTGTGATTTCAGGCAGAAACGCGCCTTAATGACAGCGAACGATTAATTATAAAACTACAAGCAGAAGTGGACAGACTCGAAGGTGAGTACACACCAGTCATTGTTAAACCGAATCGCTTTTGCAGCGCAAGCGATTTAGCCTATGCCTACAGATTTCGCAGTAGCGTGGTCTGTTTGTCTGTCGTCTGTCTGTCACATTCGTGTCCTACTGTTCCATGTTCTGTTCGATGTGTTTAGATGCCATCTGACAGGTACAGTTATGGAATCCAATAATGGTTCCGGTTCGTTATCGCAAAGAGCCGACATCTGGTTAACCTAACCCTATCCCTAACTATAGCCTTAAGCCTAACCCTAACCTTAACCCTGACCCTTTGCGATGGCTGACCTTTGTGATGGCACGCCGTTCCGTCCACAATGACACATTGTATCACATAGGGGTATTTTACCCCACGGCGACCGGTCTCTGGAGCTAAACGTTAAATCTATCCTTTGTATTTGCTTATGCAATCAACGAACTTGTTCCTGTTGCTTGCCTGTAACATTTCATCAATAACATTATTCAATCCGGTGAATTGTCTCAGTTGGACTTACGGCCCTGGGCGGCCTCACGTTTGGTTTTGCTTGAAAGTTCTAAATATTTTTTTCTTATGTTTTATTATGTGTTTTAAATGCATGTGTACCAGTGATTGTAAATAAAATTTTTATTAGCTTTCTTTTTTACGTTTTAACATTACTGTGTTTCATCTATGCGTACTTGCTAAAGTCCTGCTTATTCTGCAAACCGTGTTGTGTTTTACTTGTCGTACAGTCAAGCGGCATTCTGCCGGTATTGAAACACTGAAAACTAACTTGCTTACTTACTTATTAAGTTTCCGTTTTGTTGCAGACGCGCTAGTCGTGGAGAGGGACAAATACAAAGTGATAGCGAGTGACCTTGATCTGACCTTCACCGAACTAGCCGGCTATTGAACTGCTTGTCTATCACATACTTTGATTCTCGCGTCTCCTCGCGCGCTCACCAACTGTCGACATCGTTTTTGTTTCCGTTTCCGTTCTCGTTCTTGTTCCTGGAATGTACACGTTGTAACTAACCTATGTATGTATGAGATCGTTTTTGTGTCACCGCGTGTCTTGCGGTACACATCATTTACAGCACGAGCGATACGTAATGTATCTCAGTCTGTCGGTCTATCCGTCCGTCTGTCCGTCTGTTTTTGTATGTTTTATTTTACGTGTATTTCAAACCGTGTGCAGTTGTGCTGAAACGTTTTGAAACATATTGGCATATGTTTCACTGTAAACATTTTACATAATGCTTTGGAAGTGTTTACATGTGAAATACAGCGTAAAGCACTCGCGAAACATTATTGAAATTGATTTTGTCTTTGCTATTTTTTAAAACTTTCGAGGTTTAGAAAAACCGCAAGCCAAAGGTAGCAAACTGTTTTATCTAAACAAAGAATTACTCCCAAAAGGTCTGCAACGCCGAACTGCGTCTCCTCATAATAACGTTAGTATTCGGTTACTAAAAATAGGCTGTGTTCTAAAGCGCTCGGTTGCAGCAAAGCATCGATTGGCGTTGATGGTTTTGTATATCGAAAAACGCAGAACAACGTGAATTGTAACAACTAGTGTTTAGTTATCCTTATAGGCCGCAATACTAGTCTGTTTGTCTGTCTGTCTTTCTGTCAATCACGCACGGGTTTTTAGCGGAAAACCAAAAAGTGTTGAAACCCTAATATAAGCATGAACGTTCCCCAGAAAGGGAGTAACCGCTGTGCACTTCTGTAGGCAGACGACCGCACAATATGTTGGCACTAAACCGATGTATATTATCGCTACGCTATTTTTCAGCCTCGCCCAACTTATTCATTTCTCATTAGCACTCGCATAAAAATAAAAGAAGTGAAGAGCAGTCAGTAGATGGCAATTTTAGCTTAGGCACGATTTTTTGGGAGGGGGCGTGCACCACAAAAATTTTACGTATTTGCGGCCGTCATTAGAAATTGTAACAATCAGTAAAGAATTCTGGAAAAAATTAGATCAAGAATTTAGGGCAGTGATCAAGTTAAAATGAATTCGAGGTTCGGATTTAGATTGCCAGGATAATCTAATCGACTGGTCTTTTGGAGACGTCCCTCACCTCAAAAATTGCATCTAAATTTGTTTAACTTTGCAGCTTTCCAAAGGATCTAGCTGAGTGAAACAAATGAACAAAAGGACAAACGCGAAAACGTAGACCTAACCTGTTTCTCCGGCGGAGGTAACACGTAGGCCTACATTCTTGTACATACTGACATCGAGGTCAACGGTTTAAGTAGCCGATAGCCAAATGTTTGACGTAACCCCAGCCAGCATCGTTATAATGCTTTATTTCAGTTGCTTGTATAATAAGCCTACAGAATGCTTGTAATATGAGCTTATTATTAATTCTGCGTGTAAATATATTTTATCACGCTTACGATGATCGAATCACGCCGACGTCTTGTTGTTATTCTGTCAGTATTCGGCTGCCGAAGTAAATCGTGAGTTAATCACGTTGGCTCTGAATAGCGGGGGTATACGCAGTTCCAGTACACATTTTCTGAAAACAGCAGATCATTGACGTTTAGTGCCTAGACGTTTTTGAAACGAAAGAGCTTCAAGGTTATAAAAGTATCACTAACATCACGAAAAAGCAAACGAATGGCTTTTATAAAAGATGCAGTAAGCAGGCAGGGCTTTGTTAAAAGTGTAATTAGTAGAAGAGTTATAGTTTGGGTCACGTTATGTAACAAGGGTTATGTTTTTAAAAGCCTTTACACATATTTTTGTAAAAATGAGTTTTAACGTATTTATTTTTTGTAGCATTTATTATATAGTATTTTCATTCTTTAATCTGGCGACGAGAAATGAGAAAAAATCAATTATCGAGTTTGCCTACACCAGCGAGGTATTTTAGGCCTACGTTACCGTCGTCGTTAACGCGTAGTCGGCGTGGACCCGGCAATGTTGGCGTGACAAGGAGCGTCTCCACAGTGGCAGGTGTCAGAACGCTATTTATGCTCAGACTAGACATCGAACCACGAGCACGTGTTTTCTGCAGCCTGATGATGGAATACTGCAGGTAAGAGATTATAGCAAAATCATACTAACAATCTAGCCAAATTTGATTCATTTGATGGCAGAAAGTGACTTGGAGAAAGCAGCAAGCATAAGCAAAAACAATGTAAAAAACTGGTTTACAAAAATGTACACGTATAAAAAATCTGTTTGTTTGCTATAGACAGGACTTGAGGTATGATTGATTTATAGCACACAGGATCAAAGTTAAAGATAATTAAATGAAACTCTGTATAGTTTAAAGTAAATTTGAAAACAGCCCTCCCGGATGGCCGCTCGAACGGTCGTTAAAAAGATTCGTATAGAATATCGTTTAAAGATTGTTAGTTTTTGACAAATTAATTTCATAACACGTCAAAGGAAGGAAGTAAAATTTGTTGACTTACACTGTAGTTTACAATTATTGTGTATGTATTTGACAAAATTTTTTTATGTTTATATTGGTGTCGTTTTTTACAATTTCTGGTGAATAATGATTTTCGTCAGCGATGAGTGACGGCGACATCCGAGAACTAAGTGACGAAGACCGAAAGTTGTGTCGAAAAGCGAGTGCCGATAGTGAAACCGGAACCGAAAGTCTTCTAGAGCCTCAAGATGGCGGTGATGATGATTTAGCTGACAGCGATCTCTACGACACTGATGTTGAAACGTTGGCGACCGGTGAGATTTACATTCTTCTTTTTATTTTGTCGTTATCATCGTCATACTTATTTTCCGAAATAAACAACATACAAGTGTAAGTAAGTCAGTTACAAACAACTTAATCGGAAAACTGCCAGAGAAGTATAATGCTTACTGACTAACCGTTTTGTACAAGAAATCCGAGCTAATGCTCATAAGACGCGCGATAGCCTATAGCAGTTCCTGTTCGCAAATGATCTTCGTCTATCTTCATTTATTTTGTCGCAATTCACTTTTTTGCAGCCAAAAATTTTTGAAAAAATATTAAAACCCCTATTTGTAACGTTCAAGGTCATTCAAGGTTATCGGTGTTGACATGCCTAAGAAGATCGTCGCTAGTGCTTGTTGTGGTAAGCAGCATGTCTGTGCTTATCTGCAATCATTTTCACGCTAGACAAGCCAATAGCAGATAAATAACCATATTTTAGAGGGGTACCCCTCTTTGATACCCGCGTGCCCATCCTCCTTTAACCTAAAGGGTCCGGACTTTGACGGCTAAAATTTACATTCAATGTTGAAAATTTCCTATGCAGGTTGTCTTAGGTATCTCCAACCATTTCGGCGCAATTTACTCTTGAAATGCGTGTCGCAGCTCGAAATCGCGAAAAATTCACTAAAACCCTCTATTTTGGGGGTTCAAGGTTATTCAAGGTCATTGATGTTGACATTTCTAAGAAGCTCGTTGCCAGTGTTTGTTATAATAAGCAGCATGTTTCCGTTTATCTGCAACCATTTTTACGTCAGACGAGCCAATATTTGTAGTATAACGTCTTTTTAGGAGAGATGCTCCTTTTTACACTCTTGTTCGAAGAGAATCCCCTTATCCAGCAACATGAAAGTGTGTCACAAAATACTAAAGACACTATGCTACGATATGGTGAAAACCAAAAGTCTCTCTCTCACCTGGGATCCGATCGGTACCGGGACGTGACGGACAAGACAGACAGAATTACCGTAGCTAATACGCGCTATACATGTAGCTATACTAGCTCTCGCGCGTAAAAATACAAAGAAAAAGGAATGGTCATGGAGGACATTAACAAGAAAAAGTGCATGTGTAACTGCAGCAGAGTGAACAAAAATATTATAAAGTACACTGAGATATAGCAGCCTATACAAATTGCAGGTAACTAGATAACAACTAATTTAATAATTTTTTTGTGTAAAGAATTCAAGTAAATTAACGTCATTCCAGTTTTTCCAGAGTCTTTTTTGTATTTTACCAATCAGCTTTTAAAGTTGAAATTTACTCGGGACAAATTAAGTTATTTATGCTTACTGTATGAAGCAAGTTTTGTCACCGTTAAGTTGTCCGTCCGTCTGTCCATCTGTCTGTGACGTTATAGGTTGAGTTGGGTATGTATTGTGTAAAAGAACAAACAAACATACATACACGAGTTTTTTTGTCGTATCAAACTGACTGCGCGATTTGTTTATACGTAACTGAGTTTATGTAATAAGCGATGTATTTTTTCTCTCTCGTAATTTCGAAACAAGAAAAGACAAGCCTAAGTCAGCGTAATCATTTTCTAAGTGGCGGCCAGGATACAAAGAAATGTCACAGACAGACGGATGGACAGACAACTTACGATAGCAATACCATGACTTGTAAAGAACTTTGCAAGTGGGAATATATGAGCCGTTTCAGTCAACATCAACAAATGCCATGATTTTTTTGCATTTTGGCCGCATTTGTTATTTTGTGCACTGTATATAATTTATGTCTGTGTATTATTTACATTGGGTAGAAGAAGTCAGCGGCAGGCGTATTTCTGTGGAAGCGGACTGTGTAGAAACCTATCTGACAACGTGTGAACAAGATAAGATCGCTCCACAGCTGGCCATTGTCAGAGGCCTCAACGAACAGGAAGTGAACGTGCGGCATCGTTACCTTGGAGACCAAGACGCGCACGCGCTGTTGGCTGCACTATGCGTAGGCCTACGTTGCCTCTCATTATACATTGATCGAACTTTTGTTCGTCTGTAGACCATCTCTTGTAACATTCTCTTTTGTACGCTTCTGTCAGCGCTTAACAATGCACGTCACTGGCACGGTTAGCGGCCTGCAAACGCAATAAAGCACGCTGCGTTAAACCAAATTCCACTCACTTCGGTTCGCTGTGGATTCGTTTTTGCTATAGCCTACAACATGCTGTATACGACAAATTAAAAGCTTATAGCAAATCCGTAACAAGCCGTTAAACGGATACACAGAAAAAATATCAAAAGCCACAACATGTGCTACCTACAACACCTTGACACTTCAAAACGTTGCACAACTTGTTGTAGGACTTGTGCAACAAATCGACCACAAATCGGCGTAGTGGAGTTCAGATTGCAGCATGCACTATTACGACACACGTTAGCGTGGCGTGGTCTGTCTGTCTGTGTATCTGTCATGCTAGTACACCCTGCGAAAGCCGTTGTACGGAATGAGGTGCTGTGTGCCTGTAACTTGGGATATGCACTATGCAGGCTGAGCGGCGATTTGAGCAGCGAGGGTTGAACCCAATTAAGCTAGCATACATGCAGCCTAAGTCGTTCGGACAGCCGTCTTTATTAATTAACAGCCGCCCTGGATGGTATGCCAACAGACTTTGTAACATGATTTAGGCTTACTGTTACGTAAAACTTGTCGTTTCTTTCTTAGAGATGAGCACGACATCGTTAGTACTTATTACGCCTGTCCACAGAGGGATGGCCAGGCTGAGTTGATTTAAGCGGTTGGGTCTATAATGAAGTTGATCAGAGTGTACGGGTTCGTCGCGGTGTTTGCAGAAGAACTCTACGGTGACTCATCTACAGCTGGCCGGTAATAACATCGGAGCACTGGGAACCGTCTATCTCAAGACTGTCCTTACTCTTAACCAGCATATCAGCTACCTGGTACGCTTCTGTCGATTACCGAATAGCCCTACATGCGAAAAAAATAAATAAAACCGTATAAAATGTTTTGTCAATATTTTGCATTTTACTTTACATGCAACCACGTCCAAAACGTTAACGACAATGTTTTACGCTAAAAAATATCGGTTAAAAATGGCATTTTAGAAAGATTGTGTGCGGCTTGAAAGTAGAAGATGGTTATGCGTAAAATAAAACATTTGCGAAAAAGATTTAAATCGCCAATTTACCAGCGCGATAGCCGCGGACGTAACACGAACATTTCATATATGCAGACACCTTCACGTTAGGAATTTTGCCCAAATGTACTGTCCGATCATGTACTGCTAAAATGCTGTTCACGTAGCCTAGGTATTTTCATGTTATTTCATACGCGATAATAGCTGGGGACTTGTATAGGCCTACAATACGATGTATGTATGTTAAATCACTCTCTGAGATAACCGATACGCGAGTGTTAAACGAACGTATAATAGGCCCTACTCCAGCCAGCGGTTTAACCAAACTTGTTCCACGGTCATCGACGGTTGATGGCGTAAACATGCACCCCGTTCGTTTGACGATTTGATCACCCTTTGATGCCCCCGTGAAGTTATCAATCCGTTATACCACTGTAGACATAATGATAGAAATAGGTACTGAGCAGTACGAGTGCAAGCGTGAAATGGAGATGGGCGAGACTGTGTTGGAATTTGGCTGCCGGTAAAAGAGCTGAAAGACGAGAAGTTTATTGGCGTAGAAATCGATCGATGGCAGACACAGCTGAAATCGATAAAACAGCTCTACGTTGTCGGTGTCCGCCGCTATTCAATAAGGCGGCCTGCAACGTCAATGTCGATGCAACTATTGTGCGTTCTATGGCGACATGATATTGAGCGCCAATGAATGATGCATACTCGTAGCGTAATTTCCTGGTTACTTCGTTTCATCGTACCGTTGTACAGGCATTTACCGTGACACGCTGTGCAGGTTTACTGACGATGTCCTCTGTCCATCCGTCCGTATATCTGTTACCGTAGTGCTGGAGTGGGTAAGCGAATATGCAGTGCGAGCTTATACCACTCCAGACAGTGCGCTATCGTACTTAAACTAGGCTCAGATTGCCTGGACTACACCGTCTTTTCCTTTATGACGCACGACTGCAGCTAAAAATTTTCATAGTACTGTTTTCACAGTTTTGGGCTTCAGTCGTGCAAAGAAATTTAAGTCACACTCGTGCACTTCATTAAAGCCGTTAGATGGAATGACTTCTCGTTTGTGCTTCTAAGACCAGGGCAAATTTAGAGGTTAAAAATCATGTACAACTTTTGCATGCTACTTGAGAAGCGAGTGACTTGCTCGTACGCGTGTGTTCGTCTCTGCAGGACTTATCGGAGAACGACTTGGGTCGAGATACATCGAGCAGTTTAGCTATTGCTGATGCACTGCGCGTCAACACTGGCATTCGCACTCTGCTGCTTGCACGTATGACCTATTATCACGCTAGTCTATTCTACCATGTGCTAATATACACCCAAACTTTACAATACACTGAAAAACTTACTTTCTGTACGACTTTATAACCCTATTTAACTTTTAGTCGAGGTCCTTTGAGCGGACTCGCTACGTACAAGTCTATCACTTTTGCCGATTGCATACTATGGCCTTGGCGCTTTTATTGAATTAATTCTACTTTTCGTTTGTTGTAGATTGTCAAAACTATTTTGATAAAACTATAGTAACTAAGTAATCTATTATATAGCCCGTTACCTGCAAATAAAGTTGAACGCGCTAGAAATGTTACTTGAACGAAAAGTTTAGAAAATGTTTTAGATGGCGTCTAAAAAGTAGGCCTATAGATATAAATTGAGGTTTAATCAATAAAATGCTTATTATTTTTTCCACAATTATTCCGGTTTATTTCTAATTGTATTAGTTATTTTGCACCACTGTTGATGTATTTTTATAATTTGTGAATTGCAGAAAACAATCTGCGAGACCAAGATGCTGCCTATTTGGCTGCGGGAATTTCGGTAAAGTTGCTATGGTCGACATTTGTAATAGTTAACATTTGGATTCGTGTTCGTATTTATCATTCATATATTTCAGCAGTAATGCGTGATAAGTACCTAATTATTTAACTTCTAATATATTCTTAGTGCAGTGTAAGCCCAGATTTAATTGAAGTCAATAGTAAATTATGTCCCCCGAAATTCACAATTGAATCCGAATCACCATATCCGACCTTTTACAAAATTTGATAAAAATGCGTTTACGACTTTTGAGTACGTTAGATAATAAAAATTTAACTGATCTCAAAAAACATAACCTACTTTGTCGCTTAGCTTCGACAAATATAATAATAATAGAAATATTAATTTAATCTTAATGCTAGCGAAAAGAATAGATTGGAGGCTTTCTTGAGACTAGCTGGCAAATCAGGCTATTATACCGATGATTCTTTGCCCACTGTTGCTGCACTCTGTGAACAGACCAATGAACAACTGTTCTGCTCTATCAAGTACATTACTTACTCATCCTCTTCGACCACTCTTACCACTTGAGCGCAGTACACCATATTGCGCACGTCTACAACCGCATAACTACGAACTTCCCTCTAAAATAAATAACACTGATGAGTGCAATTTTATTTATCGTGTATTGTACAAAGACTGTTTTTAATAGTTTTTTTTAGCATGTCAGTATGTTCTGCATTGTGTTAAACAGCAGCGTGTCTGTTGATTGCTTTAATAAAGACTATCATCATCATCCGTAGTATTCGCCTGGGGCAGGATTATTCTTGGTGGGGTTTTAAATCTCTGATCGCTTTTAGCTCTGCATGTGACTAAGGCATAAAGCATTGGCTATGTTTTTGTGTGTGTGTGAAGGCGAACAGTCACCTTGTGTGCTTGGATTTGAGTCGGAACCTCATAGCCGAGACCGGCGGAGTTCACATCGGACGAGCCTTGGGTAAGTCTTATTTAGTTTTTTTATTTAACTGGCGACAGTCTGGCTTATATTATTTCAATCAATATATTTTATGTGTTTTTTTCTAAATTATTTTAGGCTTATATCGTTTCGCGACAATATGTTGTATATTACGCACGAACACCGAGCAGCTAAAAGAAACAATGAATGATAATACAATAATAATTATTATTATCATATTATTATGTGCCCTCCTAATAAGTCGCATTACGGGTCATATCCATCCGTCCGTTTGTTTCTGTGTCTGCTCGTATGTTTGTCCGTCTCATACGGGCTCTTAACTTCAAGACACAAACGCGTAGATGTGAACTTTGCTTAGGGTACGACGAACTGACCAGTGAACAAGTAGTTATGTGTTACAGTTGGTACCGTCTAACGGCGTCGGTAACCTACGCGACTACGTACACGTGCACTTCAATGAATGACCAATGAGCTCGCCCTGCTCTCCCACTAGTCAGTTCGTCAAAAACTAAACCGTGTCAATTCAGTTTAATTCGGTTCAGTTACGCTGCTTTGTACGCGCCTTTAGACGTGTGAACAGAATTGCGGCGTCATAAGTAAACGCGCCGGCGAAGTAATAGTAGACTTTCAATTAAAATTTAAAATATTTTTTGTATGTAAATAGCTAGGCGGACGACCCTGAGCCAACTTTTGTGCTTCAAGTCAGTAATGGAGTTGTGTTTATACACTTGTCACAGCAATAAACAACAGCATTGAAGACCTGAATCTGAGTAACAACTGCATTCGACAGCGGGGCGCCGTCGCCATCTGTAACGGACTTCAGGTTGTTATTATTGTTGACATAGGAGGCCTAACTATTACTAGCAGCAGTAACGATGACAGTAATAAGAGTAATGTTGATGACGATAGCTTGCTTGCGAATGAAAACGGAATACTTTTTTCGATTTTGACTGATATTGAGATAACTTTGTGAATCTGTACTACCCCGATAGCGGCTTGGGCTAATATCAGCTTATAAAGTTAATATTATTATGTCGTTTAGGCCCATAATGCCTGCCCGTCTCTTTCTTTGCTTATCCTTTCGTTCGTCTGTATATATTTTCTACAGAATTTTATCGTCCGACCGCTGTGTAGGTATATTTTCAATTATTTTGATAGTGTCACGGATAATAATGCTTTATTGTTTTGTATTTGTTTTAAAATTTTTTTCTGAAGTTTTTATGCTGTTTTGTTATGTGAGCATTTGCGTCTGACAGGTATTTGATAACTTACTTACTTACATACGTATGCAATAAAGGAAGATCCAGTAAGAAATGGCTAGATAGTGTAACACAAAACTGCAGCATATTGAGCATGAGAGCGCAAAAACCCTGAAGACTTGCCTAACACTGTCAGAAGTGGAGCAGGTCCATCAATCAATCAATCAATCAATTAAAACACCTTTGTATAGTGCTATATGTCGCGAACGAATCAGAGCCCCATAAATTACTTGTCTCGGCGGTAAGACAGTTGCTGCTGCTGCACGTTGCGTGCATCTTCATTAACTAAGCAATCACGACGACCCGTTGATGATAATGATGATGATGATGATAGTAATGAAGGAAGAATTAACTTTAACGTGGCGTTAAGTCCTAAGACTACAAGGACACGTAACAATAAGTCTAAACAGTGAAGTCAGGTTGATGATCGTGATCATAGCTTACTTATTTACTTACTTATTGTGTGTGTTGCGTTGCGTTGCAAGGAGAACGGCTATGCGTCCAAGTTGGACGTGTCTTGGAACGGGTTCAGCTACGAGGGATCGCTGGCCGTCTGTGAGCTGTTGAAGAAGAACTCTACACTAACAGAGCTTAACCTTAGCTCGAACCGTATTGACTGGTTGTCAATACGGCTCATTGCTAAAGGTCTTGCCAGCAACAAATCGCTTGAGGCACTCAAGGTTGGCTTTATTATAGGCCGCTATACGATGTCTTATGCCGTGATAGATACAACTAGTGCAGCTCATGCAACGGACGCAACGCAATAATAAACACCGTTTGGCCGTTGCGTCGTTTGTGGCAGCTGCCTGCGTCGGTTGCGTTTGTTGCTTGCACTTCGTTGAACGAAACCACGCTTTAAACTGTCCGCATACATGATAATTATAAGCAGAAATAAAACAGTAGACGAAAAACAGCGGACAGATATTGTATTATAAGCCTAATGTTATATCTTACCTATCTCGGTCAGTCATGCTGCATTACCGACTGAAATTAAGGGTATGGGCTTTTTAAGCAAATACAAAAAAACAAAGCACTTCACGTAAGACACTTCACGAACAAGTTGCGAGGCATTTTTTATATATCATAGTTTGGCATTTTTGGACTTCGCGAACCGGACTTTGTGCATCGCATCGCACGATGTCATCATTGTGGAACGATAAATGATTGACTGATTGATCCATCGATTGATTGGTGTATTTCAGCTGGATAACAATCCTCTGACCACGACTGGGTGTATGGATCTGATCGATGCAATTTCCAATAACCAACAGTCAGCCATTATTAACCTCAGTCTTAAAGTGAGTATATCACAAATGCTCGTATCTTTGTGCCTATATGCAGTCAGTTAGCTAAGCCGTGGTTTTGACTATGTACAACATCTGAAACATTTGCAAAATGTTTTAAAAACTTTTCTTTTTCAAGACATGGTCACCGACCGCAAATTCTTTTTGACATTGATGTTGCCGTTCCTGCTGCTGCTGCTGCTGCTGCTGCTGAGTGCAACATCCCGTGTCATGAGAGGGTCTCTCGTGCGTACAAGATCACCTGCAGCGGCTCGGTGTGGTCAGGATGTCCAGTGGCGGATCTGTTGTGACACTGAGGATTGCGAGTCGTCGTAGATGAGTAGCGGCGAGCAAGTCTGTAGCCAATGATCCAGTGTTTGTACTGCCAGTGGCGTAGCAAGCCCGTTGGCCGCCCGGTTCGGACTTCAAGATTGCCGCCCAGTGGCGATAGGCTTCAGCCAAGGGGAGGGTGGAATATTCATTTTTCTCTTCGTCTTCTTCTTCTTCTTCTTCTTCTTTTTCTTCTTCTTCTTCTTCTTTTGCTTTCCCCTCTCTTCTATCCCTCCCCATCTTTTTTCTCTTTTCCCGCGCTTCTTTTTCTTCAGAAGTAGAATTTTTCAAACCCAGCTAGGAGGTTCGGTGGAGCGCCGTGAGCCCCAGTCAAAATCGAATTCGGTGCATTTTAGCTTTAAAATATGACATCTGGTGGCAACAATTTTAGTCATTTTTCTGATACTCGAACTTACTGATTAGCAGTTCGCATATAGCCTAAAGTGTTCACTCACTCACACTTAAAGGCGCAAGGTTGGGGGAGGGGCGGCTGCACGTCTCAATTTTCATCTTTGGATCCGCCACGTATATATGCCGCCCACCTTGGTCCCGTAATGACCTAGCCTATGGGGCAGGCCCGGCGGGTAACGTGCCAATTCAAACTCCAGGCACTTCTATTTTCGCAATATTTAGACACCCAGGGTTTTCATGGCATGCTTATGTTGCAGTTATCCGTGTCTGTAATAAATAAAATTAATTGCATACATTGCAATGCATGCATGCATGTCTTTTGCCCTCCCCCCCTAGAAAATGCCGCCCGGTGCGGTCCGCACCCCCGCATTCTCCTTGCTACGCCACTGTGTACCGCTGCTGCTGCTGCTGCTGCTGCTGATGATGATGATGATGACGATGATGCTGGTTCTAGGAAGTGTCGGTGGTGAGTGACTTCGAGCTAGTGACTATGATGATTAAACACGCTCGACCAGAGTTCACTTGTCAACACGGCCCAGTTGTCAACTCACCCGATGTTGTCGGCCAAAGACACGGTCTGCTCTCTGCTGTAGACACACTTGCTTTATCGTATCATTGTTGTTGCAGTCAACAACTCAACATGAAACTGAAATAACGTGTCGGCCCAATGCCTACACATTGTGCAGCCATCCGCGTAAAATTGTGCAAACCTAATTTACCTAAAGCCCCGTTTCTACAAAACCAATTACACTGAACTGCCATTTTGAGTTGCATCTATGAAGTGTACAAAGCAGCAGAAACTGAATCGAACTGAATTGAACCAAACTGAACTGTCTATCTCTCTATCGAGCGTTGATTGGTTGAACCCGTTTGACGGACGCACACCAGTTTGTTTCAAAAATTGCAGAACTTGCTCCTAGTTTGGTTCAGTTTGGTTTAGTTTTGTCGCTTTGTCCACTCTTTTACCCAGACTTGTAACTTTTTAAGCTAAAAATTGTCACACCGGTTGGTGTAAGTTCTGTTTCTGTAAGTTTTGTTTTTTGGCGTTTTTTGTTTTCGATGACTGTATATGTTTGGCTGTATATGTATATGTTTTATCAGTCAGTTGTGTGTGGCTTTCTACAGAGAAGAGAGTGACGCCGATTGAGAAAGTGATTCAGTTTATGAAAGACCACGAATACAGAACGGCGGAATTTTTCCGAATTCTTGACAAAGACGGCAGCAGAACGCTGAGCAGCGACGAGCTGTCCGCCAGAATGCTGGTAACGTGTTGGAAAAAAATAACTTGAAAATTATTGTGCGGGCATTTGCCTAAAGCAGTGCAATCCCAACCCTGAGTGTAAGTCTAATTTTAGCCCAGAGTTTTTGAGCTAAAATTTGGCTTTCCGGTTACTCTTGCACTGAGAGATGTTCGAAACGATCCTGGCTTTTCACTTCATTTTCACTTCATTCTTTGAGTTAGGAGCCCGTGCAGGAGAGAGAGACTGACAGACGAACGAGCAGAACCCGCAATGCAGCCTATAAAGACGGCCGCATGATCTGTATACAAGTGGTGTTCGATGACTTGCTTATATATATACTTGGGAGATAACGTCTGTAACTTCGAAACTATCGTCATCATCTTCAGATTAACCTGTAGTGGCAGAAGATGAGTACTTCGTCATTGATGAACGGGATTTGATGGAATTGTTCTGGCGGGTGCATAATGACCCAATACAGGAGTGACTGCATTTTGGTGGAAATCCGGATTTTTTTGTGGATTTTGGACCATCCGGGATTTTCCATTAACTAGAATAACCTACACCCTGTACATTGTATAGGGCGTAAATGGAGACTCCGTTGTGTTCGCCAGGTGGTATAGGTAACATTATTCTCGGCGAAGGTTTGAGATCTCTGATGGCTTCTAGTACTGTGTGTGTAACTGTGTATGTGTGTCAGAAACTCGGTATTCGTCTGAATCGCTATGAAGTTGAGGAGCTGATGGATTTCCTCCAGAGCAACATCGACAACCAGTCGTCGGCGATAGACTACCAGTAAGTTATCCTCACTTTCCTGTCTCCCGCGCGGCTCTTCCCAATCAATGCCATACGCTTAGCACAGCTCATACGAGTTTTGAAGACGCAGCTGTTCGATTTTTAACAATTATTACTTGTCATTTTTAGACAAGACTGCGTAACTGTGGACGGCCTGCAACCAGGACTGCTGGTATACTGACCCCGTCGGTTAAAGACATAGAATTGATGTTAGAAAGAGACGGGCAGACAGACAGACAGACAGACAGACGAGCGAGACCCAAAATGAAGCCTTTTAATAGGACGTCCGCATAATGAAGTAGAAAAGGAGTAAGTTTCTAAACGGTAGTACACTCACAAACATCAAAATGTACGTCTGCTAGGGTGATGTCTCAAGGGGTCAAAGGTCACCATGCAGGGTGGGAATTAGGTCAAAGGTCACCAGGACATGGAGCGAATGGCAAAGATACGTGAACGCGAACGTGTCGAAAGACTACGCCGCTACCACAATGACATTCTTACTGACTTACTGATGATCATGATGATGATGACGTGGAAAATGACATCACAATGATATTCTTACTGGTCCTGCAGCTGATGACGTCACACTTCCACCCGCCCAAGACTGCGAAACCGTACGTAGGATCTCCCATTGCTAATTTGTAAACTGTATGATCTATTTTTTCACAACTCGCTTTGTTTACTCTATTACTCTAATGTTGTGAAAACTTCGTCGCATGTTAATGTGATGCAGGAAAAGAATAAATGTTGCGCCCGTTCAAAGCGCTGATATCTGTGTACTTAATAGGATGTTTACACGATCCAGCAAACGTCCAGCAGACTTCCAGCAAACGTCCCCACTCCAGCATTAGCATGTGTATTTTGCTGGATCGTGTAAACACCCCATTAAAGAACGTCAAATTGATCAACGACTGGCTGTAGATAAACTTTTGTGGGAGAAAACTTCAGAACATGTCTTAAAAACAATAACTTAAACAAATTGAATAACATTGGACGCTCTTTCTTTCTTGACAATTTTTATTGACTCATTCCATTATTGCTTTCGATTTTTTGCCATTCATCAAAGTGTATAGGTAAGTAGATAAACCTAATTACAAATGAGTTAATTGTTAGTTGCTTTTTATTATATTGTACTATTTTTCGATTTTGTTATTTTAGATCGCCGTCATTTTTACGGTAACGGTTCAGCATTATTGAAAATTTGAGAAAAAATGAAAAAAATAAAATTACGTCGAAAGGCATATTTGTAGGCCTAGCGTTTCTCCCTTTCTATTGAATGGCACGCTTGTGACAATCTCTTCTGTCAACTGCTTCTATCGTGTATTTGTATTTATATATTTGTTAAGTGTTTTTCGTTTCATGTTCTCAGAGGCCTAATCCTTATTTGTGATGTAACACTTCTTCATTCGTTACCTTGTTCAGTGTTCACCCAACTATATATGCAAACATCATTTTACTGACGATGTCTACAATGACGTAACTTTATGTACATATTTACACTGTCGATGACCACAGGAAGAAGACAAGGCAGCACTGTTAGCCCAGCTAAAGGGCGGAGCCAAAGTCGTCACGCCTGTGCCGTCGACAACCGGAAGCGGAAATACTAAAACCGGGAAAGTAGGCCTAATGTCAATGTCGACGTCGCTGGGCAGCAAGGCGGTGCCGTTTGGGCATTCTGCGGCAGGCGGAAAAAAAGGTAAAAAGACCAAGAAGAAGAAGAAGAACACGAAGAACAAACCCAGCAAAGCAAAGAATTACGACGACGAAGGAGTGGGTCTGCCCGCGTGATATTTAACTTAAATAATTTTACCCTTTGTTGTGAAGTTTTCACATTAACTCTGAACTCATGCATTTGCAAATTTTTGGATATTTACTTGATGTGGACAGCAGTGCTCATTTTAATAACTTAACTCATGGAAAATCCCAAAACCGATCAAGTCGGGCCTTTTGAAAACCCGGTTTTAACTGTAAAAAAACGAAATAAAAACGAATTTTACTGACCTTGTCATCATCAACCCATTAGTGCCTGAATTATTTTATGATTTGCCGTCAGAGTATGTGTCCCATTTTTGGGAACGCTAGGCATAAATGGGTTAACACTAAAAAATTGTCTGCAGTCAACGCCGTAATAGCGAAGCGACAGATCCTTAGCTCCACAGCACGGCGTAAGCCTTTAATCGATGTTTCTTGCTTGAATAAATGATCTTAAACGTGTACTCCGTGGCAGCATTAAGAGATAAAGTGACGATAGCCAACGACAGAAAAACGTTTCAGAATTGATGAACGACGAAAATTATGCAGGTTAGCACAATTTATTCCTTTGCTACTCCTGTGCATCTGGGTGGCCTGTAGTAACGTAAAAACGGTAAAAATCGCTCGAAACTCAGCTCGCTCGGTCTTTGCAAAAACAGTATCGTATTTCGACATGCAATTATTGTACATGCAATAATCAGCATTCAGCAGCGATTGTCTCATTTACTGATTATTGATCAATCAATCTATCTTTCAGCCAGTCATTAAATCAATCAATTCATTGTCGAGTGCTATTGTTCACTGTTCGTCAATATCAGCCGCTGTCGAGGTTCTAAGCCTTCGTTCACATTTGACTTAGAGGCTGTATACCCGTAACACTAACATGCGAGTTGCATGCGTGTTTCAGTTTTACATGTGGGCAGCCCCACACCTGCAAGTTTTTTTAGCGCAACATATACAAAGCGGCCCACTGCAGTAACAAGTAACCCATAGTTTCTACCATAGCTGCATCCAAAAATTCTCTGGCAAAATCGACACTCTGAACGGAACGCTTATATTTCCTAAATTTTTTCACCAATATTTACGGGTGTTAGACATGTGAAAGGGGGAGAACAGAAGGTACACATGCGATAGAAACACTTTTACATCCAGCCTGCATGTTACTCCCTTTTCATTACAGTTAATTTTTCTCGTTGTGTTTAACCTTTTTTTTATTTTCAAAGAGATGGTCGAGCGCACAGACCCCCTAAATACGCCTATATCAATATTTGGTGTAGCTATGATAAAAACTTAGACAGGGACAAACTTTTATACTGAATTACCCTGCATTTTATATCATAATCACATATTGTTGGTCGGTTTCGCGGCGCTGCCGTTGGCTGCAGTTTTCAAAGCTAAGCGATCAGCATAGTCGCTGTCGACGACCGAGCCTTCCATCACGGAGGCGCAGTCAGCGTCAGCAGTCGATTGAATGAAGTCCGACTCGCGGCAAAGTTGCTGGTGTATAACAGAACTCGGCTCCAGGTAGCAGGCCGTGTCCTCGATGATACCGGAGTCGGTTACCTTGACAACCGATGGCGCCTTCTTCGACGTAAGCACTTCCACGTGATCCTTCCCTGCAGCTACAAAGAACAGTTGTAATAATTAACTAAGTAAGTAAGTAAGTAAGTAAACAACATTTGTAGTGCGCCAACTCTAAAACGGGTCCAAATCGTAGGCGCGAATGGTAACAGTTGGTCAGTGGCGGTGTTGCTATGTTCATCTTTGTTCACCATAATATCAAACAATCAATAGTTCAATAATTTTGTTTGCTGGATAAAAATGTCTGGAAAAGTTTGCAGCAGCAAGATTACAGTCAGCAAAGCACAGCCTTAGAATAAGTTCTAACAACAAGCAACGGAACATTATATTACACATTTACGCCTATACGACAAGTGAAAAATGCGCACAGTGATAGCGATAAATGCATTTATGTTTACGAAGAGCATCTGAGAGATCTGGCAAAGTCGACATTCTGAATAGAAGGCGTAAAAAACTAGGTAGTCAAACTGTTCAAGCTCACTCAGAGATGCCAAAAATAAAATTTTTCTAATTATTCAACATAACCACCTAAGTAGAGTTTACTTTAAACACCTTTTTAACATTTTAAAAATGTATCTCCAATTTTTACAACATTTCTTTTACAAAGTCCAAAAAGTCGAGGACTTAGCTCAGGTAGACCTCAGTCAAGTATAGGCCTACTTGTGATGTTTCTAACACAGTGTACGATATAGGCCTATGCAACCGATTTTAATAACGATAAGATTTTTGAAAAACGCCAAAAAACGCCAAAAAACCTATCTCCTGAAGCAGCGTGTTTAGTCAATACGTTTAGCAAAAAAAAGTGTCACGCTTTTTTCAGCATTTACGAACGTTAGTGCAGCGAATAGAGTTAACTCACGGCGTCGCATGGCTGACAAAGAATTGGACTTAGACAGAGTTGTACTGCTGGAGCTTTGTCTGCGACGAGGCACGCCCAGCAACCGCGTCAAGTACTAACATAGCAATTCACACCATTATCACATCATCATCGTCATTCTCATTATCATCAGCAGCAGCATCGTTATCATCGTTATTCAGCGTGACTTGGTATAGCCTAGTGTAAGGGTTAAAACGGTGGTCTTACGATCGCAAGGTCAGTGGTTTGACTCCCCGTCGGGTTCTATCAAGTGGTCAGTACTTGGATGGGGGTGACTGTCTGCACACAGGTAAAACCATCCTGGTATGTAACCAGCATTAATGTCAACTCAGCCTTTCATCCCTCAAAGGTAGTTAAATTGAGCACCGACCTCTCTGGCTAGGGTTATGGCAGAACGCGTTCATCCATGTCGGGTGGCAGGTAACAACACTGTGTGATCCCATATGGCAGGTAACGCTCTGTAGCTCTGAGATGGGTTTCCCATAAAAAGCTGTACCGTTTAACTGTTAAACATAGCAGCATATAACACTGCTAGGCCGCGTGACGAGTCCTGCCCGTCTGTCTCTGTCTGCTCCGGACGATCTAGCTCGAAAGCAAAAAGGATCAGAAAAACTAACAGAATGCATACGCCCAAACTCTACTGCTTTGTTTTGTCATAAACTTGTTCCACAAATCGTCAAGATGCTGTGGATTTGTTGCATGCTTTCGTTCGTTTGCATATTTGTTGTACCGCACGTTGTACAACAAATCCAAAGTAGGTGGAGTTTAGCCTACAGCAATCATTCTTTGGACGTACATTACTATCAAGCAACGGTTTGGAAGAACATTATTCAAGGGAATGACACCAGATGTCAAACGTGCAAACTGCACAACGGAAACCAGATGTAAACTGGCTAAACAATTTCACTGCATAAACTGGACTGTGGTTAGAGCTAAAACAGTTTGAAGGCGGACAGCAGACAACAAAGCTGACAAGAAAAAAAAACTTCGAGTTGTTACGTTGTTGTTGTTGTTGTTGTTGACGTTGTTTGACGGGTTCTGCGCGGCGGTGCTGACGACCGTTGATCGAGCTTTCAGTCGCAGTCTCTCAGGCTGAACTCGCTGAATGCCCCGTCGACAATCGTGCCGTATCTACAGCAACCCATCACAGAATAATCTCCGCATTATAATTATCATTACAATAAATACCAACAAACTTTGTCCATTATTTCACCATACCGATTTTCAAAGTTCTTTTGCTCGTAGACTCGGCAGAAATTTGCAACAATGTCATCATCAGAGATCCCACAACACAATTTCTTCCTTATCAAGGACAGATAAGTAGACAAGTAAATACTGTACTTCACTGGCAGTAGTGTATATTCTACGACCACATGTAAATATAGACTTACAAGCATGTCTACAACACAGAAAGGAAAATAGAGAACGGGTCGGTAGTAATAACAGCAGCAGCAATGACCGTAGTTAAATTACACGTAAAATAATAATAAAATTACGGGTGACAACAATCTATTTTATTTTAAGTTCTATGTTTAGTAAATGCCTGAAATGATAAAGCAAAAAAAGCACGAAAAAGAATGTTTAATTACTTTTTCATTCAGGACGCAGTGAAAGATGAAAATGAACGTTCCTTGGAGACTGTTGAAAACGGTGAAAATATACGCAAAAACGACCGTGTGCTGGCTGACGAATGCAAGACCGAACGCCCAGGTTAACCCGAGCAATACTTCCAACACAAACGCACCCTTTATCCACGACCTAAATAACATTATGTACCTACGTGTTTATTTCGCCATAAAATAGCAATGGAAAACGATTAACTACACTGAAGTAAACCTAACGAAAAATGTCACACGAAATTACGATGCAAATGTCACAATAAGGTCATATCGTTCAAATCTTCCCATCATTTTACTACTAGAAAGACATGTAGTAGGTACGAAGACAGATGTTTTGCTGCTGCAGGTCCTCGGCTCTAGAACAAGCTTCCAGCTCATCTGAGACAAACTAATATAACTTTGAACGGTTTAAACGACTGCTGAAGACATTTCTGTTTAGATGTTGAGAGCGCGACGCATTGTGGCTAACTGTTAAATGCCCCTACATACTTACATACTTACTTACTTTTTATCGTTGTAAAATTTCTTTTCGTATGCCATTGCTGAAAACAGACAGAACGTGTGAATAGCCACGACGACGAATAAGTCTTGGCTAAGAATTAAAAGATTACACTCAACTTATGCAATGAAAGACCAAAATGCATCGTGCAAAGAATTCTAGCGAAACTAAACACGGTATGAGACCAAAGTTACCTGTAAAATTAAGCATTTGTGCAACATTTTCGTTTTACTAAGTTGCAAAAAAATTATAATAGATACTACACTGTAAATCGCGCTAAACTAAAAAAAAAGTTAAATGCTGCAGTAAAGAGAAAGTATGAAGCCGTATTGTACCAGAACAAATCTTTGTTGGTGCGTTGTTTGCTCCATAACGCCGACACCTTGGAATGCTCATACATTGCAGACAGCGCTATCGCCAGCATCACCGAGTTTACCTTCAATTCATTCACAACCAAGTATTATACACATCAATACAGTACATCAATACCATATAATATTAATATTAATATTTTTTTTTTAAAATAATAATACAACAACCGATCGTGGAATGTTCGTACGTAGCTTACTTGACTGAATTAACCTGGCATGCACACACAATATTAATAAATTAACTACAAACTGTGCATGTTTGATTTATTTCTTTCTTTAATTTTAGATTAAACTCTATTTAGACGGCATTTTCAGTTTACCTAAAGATCGCTGGGTGGGCTGCCTTCCTATTAATGCTGGGCTTTCTAAAGTATTTTTTGTTTTAAGCTAAGGACAACTTGTATCTGCATACAGACAAAAAGAAGGGGTAAAATTTGACCACGGCCTTCATTGCACAAATTGCACTGCTAATAATTTACAAATAAAACAAAATCAAATTACATTAGATTAACAATACATACAACAACTTGAGTAATGCTAAATCAAGCCTGAGTACGCACCAGAAGCGTGGCGATGACAGGCGCAATGAAAGACCAGATGAAACCTTCATCAGTACTCAACCAACAGCTAGATAAAACACAGACAGCATCAAACACGACGTAATCAGTTGCTGTATGGAGCTTGGAATTACGAAACATGATAATGCTGCATTCGAAGCTACAGACAATAATATTCGATTTTCTATATAATGGTCGGAATCCCCACCGTGGTCGGCCACCTTGACGTAGTGGCGGGGCTTCGTGCACCGATGACCTGAAAGGTTTCTAAAATCTGGAGGGTAGGAGCCAACAAAAAGCTGACCAAAAATGAGCAGATACATTACCAGCGCTCATGCACTGGTTAACTTTCGGCTTTCACGCCGATTTCGGCTTTACAGCCGTCCACGACTTCACGGTCGTTTATCTTCGGCTTCACAGCCGTTCACGGCTTCATAGTAGTTTCCCGTAACCTTATGGTTACATTCGGGGAAGCGCATTGGGCCGAACTGATACGGCCTCAGCGCTGGGCAGGTGTAACAGCCTGCCCACCCGAACGGTACGGTAAGAATAATGGTCAGAATATTGTAAGTAATTGACTAGAAACGATCAGAGATCTGAAAGTTCCGCTGAAAACGATTTTGCCACCTGGTGAATACAAAAAAAACGTAATATAGATATTATCTCCTAAAAATTATCCACATTCCACCAAAACATTCAAACTGGTGTCGTGGAAAATTTGTCGCACCTGGAAAATTCTTCCCACCTCCATATTTTCATAATGTAACTAACCCTTACCGTAACCATAACCTTAAGCTCAACCTTAACCCATACTGCTGCATGTAAAAATTATTTTCCGGTGTGACGAATTTTCTGCTACACCGGCAACAAAATATGATCACTTTCTTCTTAGACCATAATCCAGCCCCTCCCACTTATTTCATAAAGCTCTATTCACAATATATTATTTGTCTGAGCAAATTCCAGCTGATAAATAGATAAACCCAACTAATAAACTAACAAAAACATAAATACTGCTAATAAAAACACAGTCAGATCGACAAAGCCATGAAAAACGCTAGAAATATCAACCAGCTCCAGATTTCTGTCTGTCTGACTGTCTGATTATATTTACCAATTATTTCCTAAACAAAGAAAAACTCTTACTGGTACGGAGTTCCATATCCATCGTGGTAAACGGCTGCCGAAACACCAACAATGATTGCTGGGACACCTTGAACACATGACAGACGAGCACTTTATCAACGTTTTCTGCACAGACGCATCTTGGTGTATAAATAAACAACAGGTGAAAGTTTCCAAATTTGTAAACTTGTTGGAAAATAATTAGTACGACTATGCATCCTAAGAACAGCCAAACAAGAGCTATTTGTGTGAACTCGTATTGACAGGTATTGTTTAACCAATTTTACAGTAATTGCAATGCTTTTTGGTTTTAGTTAGTATTTTTTAGTCCGCCCGAAAACGATAGTTTTCGGAAGGACTTATATTTTACTGCAGATGTTTTATTTATTTATTGCAACGCGAAATCTCCGAGATGCGTGGGCCGACCGGCGTGAAATTTTGCAGGATGGTCAGTACTAGGCTGAATTTTATAATGCCGGTCCAAAATTTTTGGGGGCGCACCCCAAAAAAATTTCAGGAGTCAAAAACATGCAAAATTTGGCCCGATTTCGGACGACTTCGAAGTTCGGCGGCGAATATCTCCGAAATGGATGAAGATATTCAAAATCGGATTTTTATTCCGTCTGCCGCGATTCCTCCTGCGTTAGGCGAAACAAGTCCGGTGAAGTTTGGTCCAGTGACCTTGGAGATCTCGATGTTGAATGGCACCCACCCAAAGTGCATTTTTTGGAAGACCATATTTCGGCCCCTAAGGG
>Ga0209367_1000942_pt1 | contig 33300 bp, 11 predicted proteins | sample WorMetLIZISLAND2_FD_187412 | JGI IMG/M metagenome (GOLD analysis project Ga0209367, IMG submission 187412) | Marine gutless worms symbiont microbial communities from Max Planck institute for Marine Microbiology, Germany - Olavius geniculatus... ... | reverse complement strand
TGGGTCAGAATACGGCTTGCCAACCAGCTGAGACCATTGGCTGAGCGGCAGTAAAACCAAATTCAGAAAATATGAAGCATTCATTATTGCTTGCGCTCCAAAAATGTCGATTCCAGCAACAAACCGTCAAAATTTGACACCTTTTTTACTCCGAGCGCAATTTCCGTAAGGAAAGCGTTTGCAACCGAGGGCTGTCATGGTTCAAACGACAAGGACAAAAAGGCTAATCAAGGCATTTCTGGTCGCCTCGCTGATTGTAATGCCTTTACATACTCCGCCTGCCCAGGCCAGCAACAGCTGGTGGGGTCACCGGTGGGGGAAATGGTGGCACCAGGGCCAGTCCAGTCAGTGCGTGGTGCAGGGCTCCGACGCTGAGCGATGGCAATGGCAGGCGGGAGCCAGCCAGCTGACGCTCAACGGCAGCGCGGCCGAAACTTCCGATTCGATTCGCCTCACCGATGCCGAGCACCAGGCTGGCACCGCGTTCTGGCAGACACCTTATTCGCTTTACACCCAGTACGCCAAACCCCGCTCTTTCAGTTCCGCGTTCAGTTTCAGAATCTCCGATCCCTCGGGCATCTCGGACCGCGATGGTCAGGGCGGCGACGGCCTGACCTTCGTCATCAATGCCAGCGACCAGCAGGTCGGCTATGCCGGCGGCGGCCTCGGCTACCGCGGGCTTTACAATAGTATCTCGGTCGAGTTCGACACCTTCAACAACGGCCGCCGCGATCGCAACAACGGCAACCACATCGCCGTCAACCGCTCCGGCAGAATGCATTACAGTGGCCTGCGCGCCGAGGCGGAACGCTTCAACGACGGCGATATCTGGTACGCCTGGGTCGATTATCGCGGGGACAAGCGCCTGCTCGAGGTCCGTATCGCCAAAACCGAGGTGCGCCCGGTCGATCCGGTGCTGAAGAAAAGAATCAGCATTCCGTGGTGGCTCGGCGGTTCGCAGGGCTACGTCGGATTCTCCGCCGGCACCGGGGACGCCGGCAACCGGCACGAGATCCTCAGCTTCGAATTCATCGACGTGCATGCGCCGATCGGCGAATGCGACCCGCCGCGTTTCACCTCCGAGCCGGTCGAAACCGCGACCTCGGGTGAACTTTACCAATACCAGGTTCAGGCCGAAGACCCGACACCGAACGACCGTCTGAGCTACCGCCTGATCGAAGGCCCGACGGGCATGAGTATCGACGCCGATACCGGATTGCTGAACTGGTCGCCGGGCGCTTTCGACATCGGCGAGCACCCCGTCGAACTCGAAGTCAGCGATTCCATCGGCCTGGCCGACCGCCAGGGCTTTACCCTCACTGTAGAACCGGGGCACAGTTGTGGACCCGGCGACGGGCAATCGATCGTCTATGAACATTTCGGCGACGTATCCGATTGGCAGCTCAACGGTTCGGCGGCCGGACTGACCCCCAACGAACACCTGGTGCTGCGCCTGACCCGCCAGCTCTCGCAAAACGGCAGCGCGTACCTGAAAAAGTCGATCCCGCTAACCGACGGGCTGAACTTCCGCGCCTCGTTCAGCGCGGCCTTCGGTTTCAAGCTGTCGGCTCCGATCGGTATCAGCGACGAGGACGGCACCGGCGCGGACGGCCTGGTCTTCGTGCTGCAAACCATGAACCGCGAGGTCGGCGGCCGCGGCGGCGGCATCGGTTACGGCGGCATCGACCGCAGTCTCGGTATCGAGTTCGATACCTGGAACAACGGCCAGGTCGACGATCACAGCGGCAATCACATCGGTATCAATTTGAACGGAAGCATGGATTCGATCAGCCTGCTGCCCCGCGATACCCGGTTCAACAATGCACGGCCCTGGTATGCCTGGGTCGACTACGACGGGCCGGGTCAGCGCCTCGAAATCAGGGTCTCGAGCGAAAAGGACAAACCGGAAGCCGCCACGCTGGTCGAGGAAAACATCGACCTCGCCGATATTCTGCAATACGAAAAGGCGTTCGTCGGCTTTACCTCGGGTACCGGCGCCGCCGGCGGTAAACACGATGTCTTCGAATTCGAGTTCAGCAGCAGCCCGCCGCCCGGCTGCGAGCTGCTGTTGATCAGCTCCGAACCGCCCGCCGAGATTCTGCTCGGACAACAACTGAATTACCCGGTAGAAGTCAGCGGCGCCGATGCGAACGCGGTGCTGGGCTATACCCTGGTCACCGCTCCCGCCGGTGCCAGCATCGATGGCGACGGCCTGTTGACCTGGACGGCCAGCGCTATCGGCGACGCGGCCTTCGAGATCCGGGTCGATGCCGACAATGGCCAGTCGGCCAGCCAGTCGTTCACGCTGAACGTGTTGCCGCCGGCGAACCAGCCGCCGGTGGCCAGCGATGTCAGCGTCCTCGCCAACGAAGATACCGCGATCAACTTCAGCCTTGACGCGGCCGATGCCGATGGCGATGCGCTGTCCTGGCAACTCGTAACCCAGCCGGCCAACGGCGCGATCAGCGGTAATGCGCCGAACCTGGTGTACAGCCCAAACGCCAATTTCAACGGCAGCGACAGCCTCACCTACCGCGCCAACGACGGAAACGCCGATTCGAACACCGCGACCGTCTCGATCGTCGTATCCGCGGTCAACGATGCGCCTGTGGTGCAGAACCTGACTGTCGAAGTCGACGAGGATGTCAGCGTCGGCGGCCAACTCGGCGCCAGCGATGTCGAAGGCGATGCGCTGAGTTTCAGCCTGTCGCGCGCCCCGGCACTGGGCACCGCCCGGATTGAAACCGACGGCCAATTCAGCTACACGCCGAACCCGAACGCCAACGGTGACGACAGTTTCGAGGTCATCGCCAACGACGGTGCGCTCGATTCCGCTCCCGCGACGATCAGCGTCAGTATCGCCGCGGTCAACGATGTCCCGGTCGCGAGTGCCCGGAGCATCGACACCGATGAAGATGTCTCGGTCGCGATCCGGCTCGCGGGCAGCGACGCCGATGGCGATGCGCTGGAATACCGAATTACGCAAGCGCCGGCCAACGGCGTGTTGCAGGGCCCCGCGCCCGACCTCGTTTACGTGCCCAACACCAACTACAACGGCAGCGACAGCCTGGCCTTCGTCGTCAACGACGGCCAGGCCGACTCGAGCCCGGCCGTGGTTTCGATTCAGATCGCAGCGGTACCCGATATCCCGGTGGCGTCGGCCCAGTCGGTCAGCGTCGACGAAGACAGCCCGGTCGAAATTCTGCTCGGCGGCAGCGACGACGACGACGACGAGCTGACTTACGAGATCACCGAAGATCCGGCCAACGGCAGCCTGTCCGGCGCCGCGCCCGACCTGGTCTACACCCCGAATGCCGATTTCAACGGCAGCGATCAGTTCAGCTTCGTCGCCAAAGACGCGCTGAGCCAGTCACCGCCTGCCGTGGTGACGATCGAAGTCACTTCGCTCAACGATTTACCGACTGCGGACGCTCAGGCCGTGGGCACCGATGAGGACCTGCCCCTGGCGATCACCTTGACCGGATCAGATGCCGACGGCGACGACCTGACCTACACGGTGACCGTCGACCCGGCCAACGGCAGCCTGTCCGGCACCACGCCCGACCTGGTCTACACCCCGAACCCGAATTTCAACGGCACCGACAGTTTCGAATTCATCGTCAACGACGGCACGGGCGATTCGGCCGCGGCTCAGATCAGCATCGATATCGCCGCGATCAACGACTTGCCAAGCGCCGTCAGCCAGTCCCTCGGTACGGACGAAGACACGCCGTTGCCGATCCTGCTGAGCGGCGCGGATATCGACGAAGACGACCTGACGTTCAGCGTGACGACGTTACCGGACAACGGAACCCTGAGCGGCACCGCGCCGAGCCTGACTTACGCCCCGAACCCGGATTTCAACGGCACCGACAGTTTCGAATTCCTTGCCAACGACGGCACGGGCGATTCGGCTGCGGCGCAGATCAACATCGATATCGCCGCGATCAACGACCTGCCGAGCGCCGACAGCCAGTCCCTCGGCACCGACGAAGACACGCCGTTGCCGATCCTGCTGAACGGCGCGGATATCGAGAATGACGATCTGACGTTCAGCGTAACCACGCTACCTGACAACGGAACCCTGAGCGGCACTGCGCCGAACCTGACTTACACCCCGAACCCCGACTTCAGCGGCACCGACGGTTTCGACTTCGTTGTCAACGACGGCAGCGTCGATTCGGCCGCGGCGCGGATCAATATCGGCGTCAACCCGATCAACGATGCGCCGCGCGCCGATGCGCTCGACCTCGCCACCGACGAGGATACGTCGCTGCCGATCACGTTGAGCGGATCGGACGTCGAGGGCGATGCGCTGACCTTCGGCATCGCCTCCAACCCGGCCAACGGCAGCCTCAGCGGCACCGCGCCGGACCTGGTTTACACGCCGAACCCGAATTTCAACGGCAGCGACCAGTTCACCTACCTCGTCAACGACGGGCAGACCGATTCGCCGAGCGTGGCGGTCAGCATACGCATCAATCCGGTCAACGACCTGCCGATTGCCGATAGCCAGGCTTTCACCATCGACGAAGACACCGCATTGCCGATCCTGCTGACCGGCAGCGATGTCGACAACGACGACCTGACCTTCACCGTGACCTCGGGTCCGGCCAACGGCAGCCTGTCCGGCACCGCGCCGAACCTGACCTACACGCCGGAACCCGACTTCAGCGGTACCGACGGTTTTGACTTCGTGGTCAACGACGGCAACGCCGACTCGGCATCCGCACGCATCTCGATCGAGGTTAACGCGGTCAACGATACCCCGGTAATCGGCTCGACCCCGGTTCCGACCGGCGCCGAGGGCGAGGAATACCGCTACCAGGTCGAAGCCACCGATCCGGACGATACGCAGTTCACCTATAGCTTGCTGACAGCGCCGGACGGCATGAGCGTCGACGACGACGGTCTCGTCACCTGGATCCCGGGTCTCGACTCGGCCGGCGATTACCCGGTCGAAATCGAAGTCAGCGACGCGCAGGGCGCGCGTATCACGCAAAGCTTCACGCTGACCATTGCCGACAGCAACAGTGCCCCGCAATTCACCTCGAGCCCGGCCGCGTTCGTGGTCGAAGGTGACGACTGGGTTTACACCCTCGAAGCCAGCGACGCCGACGGCGACAATTTCAGCTTCAGCATGGACCAGTCTCCTCCGGGCGCGGTGTTCGACCCGGATACCGACACGGCGGCATGGTCCAGTACCGGAATAGCCCCGGGCACTTACCAATTCGAATTCAGCGTCATCGACACTGCTGCGGGAAGCACCATACAAGCTTTTGAAGTCGAAGTGCTCACTGCCGAACGGGCCGTCAGTCACGAAGGCAGGGAATTCTGGATTCCGATATCCATCAATGCAACGCCTCCCGTGGGCTATCCACCCGAGGGCAGCTTCGACATCAACCTCGTGTCAACGGACCGTGATACACAGGCTGCCATCGAAGTTCCGGCGCTCGGCATCTATCAGACCATGCAACTGACGGCCAACCAGTTGGCCAGCTTCAGTATCGATCCGGTCGAAGTTGCAGAGATGGGCGGTTACGAAGTGAATACGGTGCTGCGAGATTTCGCGATACACATCACCGCGCAAACGCCGATTGCCGCCTACTTCATGAACCAGGAGCGGGCGACAACCGACGGATACATCGGAATGCCGGTCCAGAGTCTCGGAACGGAATATATCTCGGCAACTTACAGCATGCTGAACAGGTTGGGAATGCTTGGATCCGTGGACGCCGGCCAACTCGGTTCGATGACCACCATCGTTGCGACCGAGAACGATACCCGGGTGACCATCGACGCAATCATGGACGTATTCCCCGGTGGGCAGGAACAGATCGAAGTCGGCACACCGATCGAATTGATCCTGAACCGGGGCGATGTTTATCACCTGGAAAGCAAGGGCTCGTTCAGGGCGGATTTGACCGGTTCGATGATTCGCTCGGACAAACCGATTGGTGTTTTCGGTCACGTGGAATGTGTGCACGTCCCCAGGGATTTAGCTGCTTGCGATCACCTTATCGAGCAATTGCCGCCGATCGAAAGCCTTTCCACCGATTACCTGACCGTCCCCTTCTGGGGTCGCCCGGCATCGTTCGGGTCCAAAGAATACGGCGATACCTTGCGCGTGGTCGCCCCACACGATGGAACCGAGGTTTATCTCAACGATGTGCTCAGGGCAGTTCTCGATCAGGGCGAGTATTATGAGTTTCTCGCTGACGGTCCTCGCCGGATCCACACCACGCACCCAACCCTGGTGATGCAGTATGCGAATGGCAGTGTGTTTGACCAGGCTGTTAACGACATACTGGATTTTGAATTTACCGACCCGTTCATGGTGCTCGTTCCCCCGGCCGAGCAATTCCTGAAGCGCTACACGGTCAACACCCCGGCACGTGACATGGCGCACAACCGGGCTAACCTGATAGTCCCGACCACCGCCATCACCACCGTGACCGTTAACGGCGAACCGCTCGACGAGAACGAGTTCAACGAAATCCCGAACAGCGATTTCTCCTATGCGCAAATCCCGGTGGCGCAGGGGGCGAACTCGTTCGAGTCGGAAGAACCGTTCGGCCTTTACCTCTATGGCTACGATTACTTCGAGTCATACGGTTACTTGGGCGGTATGGCGTTTAGCCCGAGCCGCAATGTGGCCTCCCTGTCGCTGTCCGCCGACGTGACCCAGAGCACCGATTTCGAATGGTGCGCCGAAGCCACCGCGACCGACAGTTTCGGCCGCCCGGTCAACGGCGTGCAGATAAGGTTCAACGTCGATGGCGTCAACAGCCAGGACGCCTATCGCCTGACCGACGCGCGCGGCGTAACCCAATTCTGCTACCGCGGCATCGCGGCCGGTTTCGATACCGTAGGCGCCCGCGTGAACCAGATAACCGAGTTCGTCGATGTGCTGTGGAACGCCGGTACCGAAAACCAGGCGCCGGTAATTCGTTCGCTACCCGCGCTTGCTGCTGTTAACGGCGATCCTTATAGCTACCAGGTAGTGGCCGAAGATCCGGAAGGCGAAACGCTGACCTATACCCTTCTCGAAGCGCCTAACAGTATGACCATCGACAGTACGGGCCTGCTGAATTTGCCAAAGGTGGACTACCGGTTCGGCAAATTCAGGCGGCTCAAGGTCGTGATCAGCGTCGCCGATCCGCTGGGCGCAAAGACCCAACAGGCTTTCGAAATCAGTGAGTTCGAGGCTTTTAATACGCCGCCCGAGTTCCTACCGGCGACAGTCGGAACCACGGCAATCGTCGGCGTTCCCTACGTTTACAACACCGATCTTCTGCAGAGCCATGTGGCGAATCTAAAATTTCGGGTCGAGGTCGAGGATGCCGACCTGGATGCCGTGTTTGTCGATATGCTCGCCGGCCCGCCCGGCGGTTACATTCAGCGCGTGCGCACCGGCGCGGTTCCGGACGGGCGGCCCAACGAACCGCGTCATTGCCGGGCTTGTACGCATTACCTGCGCTGGGTGCCGGATGCAACCGGCAGTTACCCGTTCGAACTGGGTCTGCGCGACGCGCGTGGTGGTGTTAACCAGTCGCAAACATTCAATGTCGTGGTCGGTCCCAACCAGCCCCCCGAGGTCGTTAATTTCAATCCGCCGCGGGTAGCGGCTCCGCGAGAAGAGTATTCCTACACCCTGGAATTAGTAAACGACGTTCCGCTGAATGCCTTCGAAAATCTCGATGATCTGAAAATCGTATTCGAGAGCGCACCCTACGGCATGTGGTCGGAACTGGTGCAGGCAAACGACACGCAAAAACTGCGCATTTACTACGAGCCTCATCCGAGTCAGGTCGGCGTCTATACCGTCAGTTTCCGCGTCGAAGACCGGCTCAACAGCACGCCGACGATCACTTTCGAGCTGACCGTCGTCGACGACAACCTGCCACCGGAAATTTCACTCCAAGGCTGGCCGCGCGGCGAGGTTTCAATTCCCTATGAATATCAGATCCAGGCCAGTGACCCGGAAGGCGAGGCGCTGACCTACTCGCTGGTGATCGCGCCCGATGGCATGACCATTGACGAAAACACCGGCGTGGTGAGCTGGGTGCCGACCGCGGGCAATGAAGACGAGAGTGTCTGGGTCCGTTTCGCGGTCGCGGATGCGCGAGGTCTGGTTACCGAAAGGTCGGTATCGCTGTATATCCAGCGTTTCATCAATCGGGCACCGACCTTCATCCCGGCTTACCGCCCGACCAGTGCGAAGGTGGGTGTGCCGTTCGTGCACCAGATGCAGGCGGTGGACCGCGAGGGCGATTACCCGCTCAGCTACCGTATTTCCAGCCAGACCCGGGAGGCCGTCATCGACGAGCAGACCGGCCTGATCACCTGGACGCCGGCCAACGAAGGCCGCTTCTGGCTGAGAGCGTCGGTGATGGACAGCCTCGGCAAGCTCGCGTCGTCCAATAATGAATTCTGGTACGTCGACGTGCTGCCGGCCGATACCCCGCTAGATGCCACCCTTACGCTCGCGCCCGACAATGTCGTCGATCCGGGCGAATCCGCCACGCTGCAGGTTACCCCGCTCAACGCCGCCGGCGAAGTGCAGGTCAGCCTCACCGTCGACGGCGAAAGCGCCGATGTCGACTCGCTGTTGCAGGTGTCGATTACACCTGAAAGCGTCGGCCGCATTCCGATCGTCGCCGAAATCACCGACGGTGTGGAAACCGTCACCCGCGGCATCGACCTGTTCGTGCGCGACCCGGCCGACAACACGCCGCCGGTGGTGCAGTTCCACGCGCCGATCAACGTCAGCACCATTTCGTCGCCGACCGACATCGTCGCCACGGTGACCGACGACAACCTCGTCGACGTGCTGCTGGCCTACCGGCCGGCTGACGAGCCGATCGGCAGCGTGCTTGATCTCGAGGATTTCACCGTGCTCTACCAGGGCCCGGACAGCTTCGTCAACGAGGCCATCGTGCGGTTCGATACCAGCCTGCTGCTGAACGGCACTTACCACATCTTCCTGCAGGCCACCGATTCGAACGACAACAGCATCGGCCGCCTGATCGCGGTCAATGTCGACGGCGACCTCAAGGTCGGCAACTTCAGCATCACGCTCGAAGACCTGAACATCCCGCTCGCCGGCATCCCGATCAGCGTGTCGCGCACCTACGACAGCCGCCGCCGCCACGAGGCGCTCGACTTCGGTTACGGCTGGAGCATCGATTACCAGAACACGCGCCTGCAGGAGAGCGACGAGCCGAGCAAGGGCTGGACCCAGTCGCTCAGCGACAACGAGACCTTCCTGATCAACGGCAGCTTCTTCCAGTCGAACGCGATCTGCATCGATCCGTCCTACGACAAGTCGGTCACGATCACGCTGCCCGACGGCGAGGTCGAGAAGTTCCTCGTCACCGCGCGGCCGTCCAACGGCCTCGAACCGGCGATCAGCAACCCGAACTGCTATCTCAGCACCGACCGCACCTACGACCTCCACTACCTGCCGGTGGAAGGTACCCAGTCCACACTCGAGGCGGACAGCGACAACTCGCTCTACCTCGCCGAGCTCAGCAACGGCAACCTCGCGCCGATCGGCGACTTCGACCCGCAGCCGATCACGCGCTACCGCATGACCACGCGCGCCGGCTTTGTCTATCACTTCGATGAGGATTTCGGCGTCGAGCAGATCGTCGATCCGAACGGGCACAGCGTTAGCTTCAGCGACAGCGGCATCGTGCATTCCTCGGGCAAGGCGATCAGCTTCGTGCGCGACGCCGGCGGCCGCATCACCCGCGTGGTCGACCCGACGGGCAACGAAATCGTCTACGCCTACGACGCCAACGGCGACCTGACCTCGGTCACCGACCGCAGCCTCGCCAGCAGCACGCATACCTACGACAGCGACCACGGCCTCGTCGACCTGTTCGACGCGCTCGGCAGCAGGCTGGTGCGCAATATCTACGACGACGACGGCCGTCTGATCGCGCAGGAAGACGCCGACGGCAACCGCACCGACTTCAACCACGACCTCGAAGGCCGCGTCTCGGTGGTCATGAACCGCCGCGGCTTCGCCACGCAATACCAGTACGACGACCGCGGCAACGTGCTGACCCAGATCGATGCGCTCGGTAACACCACGAGTTACGCCTTCGATGACGACGATAACCAGTTGAGCATGACCGATGCGCTGGGTAACACCTCGCTGGCCACCTACAACGACCGCGACGATCAGCTCACGCAAACTGACGAGCTTGGCAACACGGTGACCTTCACCTACAACGAGCTTGGCCAGAGGTTGACCGTCACCGACGCACGCGGCAACGCGTTCGAAAATACCTACGACGCCGTCGGCAACCAGCTCAGCATCACCGACCCGGACGGCAATACCGCGAGTAACACCTACCTCGGCAATACTGGGCTGCCGCTTACGGTCACCGATGCACTCGGCCACACGACCAGCTTCACCTACGACGATGAAGGTAACAAGCTGACCGAGACCGACGCGCTCGGCAACGTCACCACGTTCACCTACGATGACAACAACAACGTGGCGAGTGAGAGCCGCACGCGCAGCGACAACGGCAGCGTCGTGACCGAAACCACCCGCTTCGAGTACGACGCCGAGAACCGCCTGGTCCGGACCACCGATGCGCTCGGCCACGTCATCGAGACCGAGTACGACGGCGTCGGCAACGAGATCGCCAGCATCGACGCGCTCGGAAGGCGCACCGAGATGGACTACGACGCGTACAACCGGCTCATCGAGACGCGTTATCCGGACGGTACGCGTCAGACCATGGCCTACGATGCTGGGGGCAATCTCGAGACCGAGACCGATCGTCTCGGCCGGGTGACCAGTTACGCCTACGATGCGCTCGACCGCCTGGTCGAAACCACGCATGCGGACGGCAGCATCACCAGAACCGAGTACGACGAAATCGGCAGAGTGAGCGCCGAGATCGATGCCAACGGCAACCGGACGCAGTTCAAGTACGATGCCGCCGGACGACGCATCGCCAGGATAGATGCGCTCGGCAACCGCCATAGCTTCGAATACGACGCAGACGGCAACCTGGTGCGCGAGATCGACGCCAATGGCCACAGTACTGAGTACGTTTACGACAGTCTCGATCGCCGCGTGGAGACCCGATTCCACGACGGTACGGCGATGCAGGAAGGCATCGACGCCCTCGGCAGACGCGTCTCGATGACTGACCAAGCCGGTATCGTCACTGAGTATGGCTACGATGCGCTCGGCCGTCTGACTGAAGTTACCGATGCGCTCGGCGGCGTCACCAGTTACACCTTCGACGAGGTTGGCAACAAGCTGACGCAGACCGACGCCGAGGGCCGCACGACCACCTGGACTTACGACGCGCTCGGCCGAGTACTGACCCGAACCCTGCCGTTCGGTCAGACCGAATCGATGAGCTACGACGAGAACGGTAACCTGACGGCGCTGGTCGACTTCAATGGCGATATCACGACGTATATCTATGACGTTAATGACCGCGTCACGATGATTAACTACAGCCAGGACGGTTCGATCGAGACCTTTGACTACGACGCCAAGGGGAACCGGACGAGGGCGACCAATGCGCAGGGTGACTGGGTCTATACCTATGACAGTATGAATCGGCTCGAATCGGAGACTCAACCGAACGGCGACCGCCTTGAATACGCCTACGACAATCAGGGTAACAAGACTGAACTCACGGTTACCTACGCCAATGGCAGCACGCGTACCGATACCTTCACCTACGATGTGCTGAACCGGATGGAGACGGTCATGGATGCGAGTGGCGGCATCAATACCTACAGATACGATGCGGTGGGTAATCGCAGCTCAACAGTCCATGCCAATGGAAGTCGGCAGACCTACAGCTATGACAGCCTGAACCGGTTGACGCAGCTCAACCATTACGACGGCACCGATAGCCTGATCAACCAGTTTGATTACACGCTGCATCCGACGGGTAGACGAATCCAAATCGATGAGCTCAATGGCAGGAAGTCGGCATACACTTACGACGATCTCTATCGGCTGACCAACGAGACGATTAACGACCCCGCAAATAGTAATCACACCGCTGAGTACGAGTACGACAAGGTCGGGAATCGGATTTACAGCACGATCGACGGTGTCAGCACGGCCTACAGCTATGACGACAACGATCGATTGACCCAGCAGGGTGGGGAGACCTATACCTACGACGCGCAGGGCAATACGCTGACCAGGATGCTCGATGGTTTCACCAGCACTTACGCTTATGACGCCAAACAAAAGCTCGTTCAGGCGGATATCAACAATACCGGTGCGATCGACACCAGTTACTACCAGTACAACCCCGATGGTATTCGGACGGCCAGTACTGTAGATGGCGCAACGACGCAGTTTATAGTCGACAGCAATCAGCAGTACGCCCAGGTAATTGCCGAGTCAGATGGGGGCAACATCGTCAACGTCGAATACACACATGGCGACGACCTGCTCAGCCAGAATCGTGGCAGCCAGTCGCATTTCTACATGTATGACGGGCTCGGTTCGACCCGAGATCTGACCGATAGTGCTGGCAATGCTAGTGACGCCTACTATTACGATGCATTTGGGAACCTGCTTGCTAATAGTGGTTCAACGGATAACAAGTATCGGTTCACTGGTGAGCAATACGATGCGGGGCTGGATCACTACTACCTAAGAGCGAGGTATTACGGCCAATCTGTCGGGCGCTTTACACAGATGGATAGCTGGACAGGGACAACTACAGATCCGATTACCCTACACAAATATCTATATGCCAATGCAAATCCGGTCAACATGATTGATCCTAGTGGCAAGTTTAGTTTATCCGGATTGTCTTCCTCAATTAATATTGCTGGGATCCTTGCGAGAACGTCGTCGCAGTTACTCAAAAAAGGTTCGACCGGGCGTGCTGGAACTGGAGTCTTTGGAGTTAGTACTTTGCTTTCGGTTTACGCTATGAAACCAGGCTTTAGATGGAGAGAAATCGCGGTTAATTTGTTAACAATTGCCGATAATCAAGGACAGTGGCGCTACGCTACGGATTTATATAACGCTGCCGGTCGCTACCTGTCTGCGATGGGCGGTGTGCCTATTCGGTCTCGCGAAGCAATTAATAAAGCGCAATCGATATTTTCCGATATATCGAAGATCTCCAGTTCAATTGAGGGTTTTATGAAACTGTCAAACTTGAGTCGGCAAGGGACGGCAAAGTTTTCAGATGTTATCGGTTTGTCCATTAAGCTGGAAAAATCCGCAGTTAAAATTGTGGAGTCTGTACTTACATCGGGTCCTATTGGCATAGTAAAAGTAGAAGTGACGGGCTTTATAAGGCATGCAGACGATTTATACGACGTGCTTAACCAGATCAACGAATAAGAACTAAAATGAAAAAAATGAAGGATAAGTGAATAAGAAAAGTGAATAGGGACACACACTCGGTAGGAAAATAAAAAACCAGGATGCACAAGATCCGAATCGAAAAGTACAGCAAAAATGCTTCTATGATCAACTCGATTCAATCTGCAGTCGCCAGTTGGCGGATAAAAACGCTGAAACTCTCAGAGCTCGGTTGCGTGACCCAACCCGATTATATCACCGTTTATTTACGTTTTTAAAGCATCCGCAGATCGAACCGACTAATAATCAGGCCGAACAGTCCCTGCGTTATATGGTTATCTTCCGCAAAATTTGCTTTGGCACCCGTTCCGCTAGTCCCACTGTCTATAAAACTCGTTTGGGGTTCAAAAACGAAGATATTGGCCCTATAAACGAAAAAGGAATTATGTTTTGCGTAGCCAAAACATAATTCTCGTTGAACTGAGCCGGTCGAGTTATTTGGATTTTAATGTGATTGTTTCTGGAGCCTAGATTCGCTGTTGGCAGGAGTCATTATTACGATAATGACATGATGGTGTAAAGATTTTATTTGAGAGATGCACTTTGACATACCAGACGAGGTTCTATTTAGATGTTCATTTTTATTACAGGCGAAATGAGCCCCAAAAAGGCGCAACGCGCCTGTGGCAATTTTGAGTGAACAAAGGCCTGAATAGAATAAACGAATGATTTGGCAACATCCAGCATTGTTCATGGCGGAGCTCTTATTGGTTTTGGCAGCGATTTGACGCAACGTAGCTTAGCACCGCAATGTGGGCAGATGTTGCGTTGGTCTACTGTTGTAGTGAGCTTTGGTTCACCGATATCGCCCAGCAGGTATTTTACAACACCCAGGCGGTTTCTGCTGCCGGCAGATAGAAATCCGTAATAGCGAATTTTGACGAATCCTTTTGGTAGTACATGCTGCAGAAACCGATAAATAAAGTCAAATACCGGTAGTGTTTTTGTTTCCCACTGATCAGTGTCACTATTTTTAAAGCGGAAGCTGACCTGATCGTTTTCAAGCTTTTCGATGCGGTTGTTGGTGATGGCAACTCTGTAGATGTAGGGCGCCAGGTATTTTAAAGCGTTGTCGCCGTTGCCGACCGGTTTACAATGCACCACCCAGTTTTTTTTCCAGACACCGGCAGCGACGGAGTCGAAAAGAGTTGTTTTTTTGAGCGCATCACGGAACTTGGCCCGAAAGATAGGTGATAGCGCTTCAACGGGGACGAAAAAATCAGATTTGGAAGACAACCATTGGCTGCGGTCCGGCGACAGTCCACCACCGGGCACGATAAAGTGGACATGGGGATGGTAGCCTATATCGCGCTGCCATGTATGCAGTCCACCCATCATGCCGATGTCACCGCCGACAAACCTTGGATCTTTGGCCAGTTTCTGCAAGGCTGCCGCCGAGGATTTGAACAACAGATCATAGATGACTTTCTGGTTTGAGCGGGCAGTGGGTCTCAGCTCACTGGGTAGCGTGAAAGTCACTAGAAAGTAGTGTGTCGGCAGCAGCAGTTTGTGCTGTTTTTCAATCCAGCGTTGGGTTTTGTCCTGGCCGCATTTAGGGCAGCTTCGGTTGCCGCACGAATGATATGCATAGATAAGCTGCTCACAGTCGGGGTTTTCACAACAATACAGCTGTCCACCCATCTGTTCGGTGCGACAGGCAATGATATCGTACAATGCCCGATGATGACTGGGTAACATGCGGCTGCCGAAGCGCTGTATGTAATCCGGTCCATAGCGGCGGAATATGTCCGCCAACTCGACCATGACGCACTAAAGATCGTCCATCAGTTCATGGAGTGACTTTACGGCCTGCTGCTGGGCTTTTGTGGTCAAATGTGCATAGACACTGGTGGTTTTTGGCGAGCTGTGCCCCAACCAGGCTTGAATGAGCCGTAGGTTTGTTCCAGCCTCCAGCAGGTGTGTGGCATACGAGTGACGCAGGGTATGCACCGTTGCTTTTTTGTGAATGCCAGCTTGTTTTAAAGCTGCCCGGAATGCGCTCTGAACGGTTTTTCGGTTCATCGGCGTTTGAGCGCTGGACATGTTGCTGCCATCTTTTTTCGCTGCTGGGAATATCCAGATTTTGTTTCTGTGGCTTTTCCATTGCTTGCGTAGCAGTTGCAGGGTTTTTGGCGGCAATGGCACGTATCGGTCTTTGTTGCCTTTTGAATTGCGCACGAGGATCAATCCTTGAGCGCTGTCGATGTCTTCAACTTTCAGACGGATGCTTTCGGACAAACGCAGGCCACAGGAATAGATCGTTTTCAGGCAAACCCGATAGCGCAACAACTGTACGCGGTTCAACACATCATGCACTTCACTACGGCTCAAAACGACCGGCAATTTCTTTTCCTGACCGGGTCGGATAAACAGTAGGGTTGGCCATTTTCGTTTCATGGTGTTTTCATAGAAAAACTTAATGCCGCACAGTGCAACCGTGCTGGTGCTGCGGCTCCATTTTTTGACATTCTTGCCGTACAGAAAGTACTCTCGCAAATCCTCTTCGGTGATCCTGCCAGGGGATTTGTCGAAATGATCGCACAACTGACGAACGGAGTTGGCATAAAGTGATTGCGTGCCTTTGCTATAGCCTCTGAGTTGCAAATCCTGTAACATGCGATTGCGCAAGGGTGTCATGGTATGCCTCCTTTGGTTAGGGTGAATGTTGTTGGTAATCGAGGTATACCACACCCTTGCGTAGTTAAAAAAACATCATAATATCAATTAGATTGAATAGAGATGGTATGCTGGAAGGAAAAAACTGCGCGAAGCGCTTAGTTCAACGACTATTTCTGAGAGTTAAAGCAAGAGCTACTCATCCCCAAACCTCACACAACCCTATCAACCTTGATTTTTTGCTTGATCCGCTCTCTAAAAGCGAATTCTTATCTCTGCTTTTTATTATTTTATCTTTTTGTAGCAAGCGGTGTATCATTTTTTTGTTAAAAAGTTTGATCTCACTTACGATCTGCGCCTTATTTGGTCAACTACTCATGTGTTTGATTTTTCTGGAAATCAATCTAAGTGCTTGATAATATATTAAAAATTTTGCTGGTTGTTTGTATCTCGGATACACTGGCATTAAATTTGCTGAAAAATTATAATCTTTCGAATATCAAAGATCCTTATTTTGGAGAAAAATCATGACCCTGAAAATGTTGACCCTATCCTTCTCAATTTTATCCATATTTTTCTGGTTTTCCCAGACTGAGGCAGACATTCTTTTTGAAGAAAAATTTGAAGACGATAATTTCGCATCCAGGGGTTGGTATGATGGAACAGGAGGTACACTTTCAGATATAGAGCATCTTCCCGGAAGCAACTTTTCCTTTGAATGCAAATATCAAAAAGGAGATACGGGCTGTAAGGGGGGCAATCCCGGAAGGCGTCTTTTCGAGGAAACAGAAATAGTATATTTAACCTATTTTGTAAAATATAGTAAAAACTGGGAAGGTTCTAATCGACCATACCATCCCCATGAATTTTATTTTACGACAAATAAGGATGGAAAATATGTCGGACCAGCAAAAAGCCGTCTCACCACATACGTAGAACAAAATGAGGGAACACCTCGAATCGCGATACAAGATAGTCTCAATGTAGATGAAAACTGCATAAAAAAGAACAATAACGATATTGTCGGATGCAATGGTAATTTTGACTCATATAATTTTACAGAATCAAGATCCGTCGCCTCTTGCAATGGTCTGATTGGTGACTTGGATGAAAGAGACTGCTACAATACTGGAAGTTATTGGTATAGTTCCAGGGGTTGGAGCGCAAAAGAGACTTATTTTCGCGACAATCCCGGAAAATATTACAAAAATGATTGGCATTGCATAGAAGTGATGTTCAATATGAATAGTATCCAAAAGGGAGTTGGAATGCCTGACGGGAAGATCCGCCTTTGGTTTGATGAAGAATTAATTATTTCATACGATAATATTCTTCTAAAGACCGGAGAATTTCCCGACATGAAATTCAGCCAATTTCTCATTTTGCCCTATATCGGCCCCGGATCACCTGTCGAACAGACAATGTGGATCGATAATTTGACAATTTCAACCCACAGATTAAATAAAGAAGTAAATGATAAGCCTTTACCACCGGTAAATTTGCGTATAATAAACTAATTAATTAGCAGTTATCTGTTTTCAAATTCGGTTGTGACTTTTTTGAATCCGGTGGTAACTTGGGTAACAAATCATAGCCCGCAGGGCCAGGTTTTGGAATACACCTGAAAGGTATCAATCTGCATTGCTTCCAGGGGGCAATGATAACCTGCAATCAAATTGGGAGTCAAGTCTACGTTTGGCTTTTGACATTTATTAGAAAGAGTCAATCGTAGACTTGACCCCCACTTTTTTGATGCGCTCGGCTCCAGCGTCGGTTCCCTCGCAGCAGATGACGAGACAGGCGCGCTGTGCGTAACCCATGCCGACACCGCCATCGCAAGGTTCTGATTATTCTGTTTTTACACCCCAGATAGAGGCGTTTGAGCTGCAATATCCTCGTTTTAGCCCCCGAAAAGAGCAATATAGACGAGTTTTAAAGACCAAAATCAGCTTTTATCTGCTCCATTTCAACTACTTCGCGTGGCCCGACCGCCCGACCACATAGCCGACCGCCCGACCACATAGCTTGGTCCAACAAGAGAGACCCGCTCTTTAATCGTCCAAGCCCACAATTAGTTTGTCAATCGTCATTTCTACGGAGACACACATTCTGCTACGGGGCTATTTATAATAGGTGGAAGATGTCTCCGCGAAAACCCGTACTTGTGACAAATGACGATCACCTCTGTTTCACGTATCCATGGATCAGGATTACCTCTTAAACTTCTAATAAAGCTCTGATCTGCTGTAGCCGTTGGCGAGAACAGAGTGACTCCAGTACCGAATATTATTCGGTCGTTTTCACGACCTATACTCCTGTTGGCTTCGTCTCCATCGGAGCCTGGCGACGTCAGAGCGGCAACGAAATCTGGGTGTGGCATGTCGGGAATTCCGATTACAGTCTTCATGACTTCTTCAGCCCTATCCAAGTGCGTAACGGCATCCCATACGCGGCCAGCATCAATAGTGAAGGCCGCCCATGTCACCAGTTCCTCGGCATAGTTAAACACGCCGATCAAGTATTCTTGCCATGCAGTTGTTGGGAGAAGCCTGACCCTTTCACCTAGTTTCTTATTTGCTTCAGATGGGCCGAACGCATGTTCTGATGTTAAAGTAGTCATCACGCCGGTGTCCATGATGACGAATCCTGAATTGTCGTCTTCCTGAACCCTAGCTTCGGTTTCTTCCTCTGTAAGTATCTCTTTAGGGGAAATATCGACATCAATTAGGTCCTGATTGAGGCTGATTAGAATTAGTCTGATTAATTCAATCAGAGGGATTGGCATGCGCACTCGAACTTCAGGTAACTTTCTGTCCGGATTCTCTACATCATCCTCTACAGCTGAGTGGTACAGAATCATTGATACAAGCAATGTTTCTGCCTCCTCTTCGGTCGGAGTGCTGGATAGCGGCCGGTCTCCGAAGATGTCAACCCCTAGCAATGGCCCTAGAACGTTGCGAATTTCTAATGCATCATCCGATCCTCGGAAGTAGCCATTTTCCAGAACAAAACCCAAGGCTTCGACGAATCCTTCCGTTATCGCACCAAACTGTTCCCCCCAACTATCGGGAACTTCCACCATGCGAGTTAAGTATACGTCAACATGCTGGCGATACCTTAGGTTGTGCAGCGCACACGCTGCCTCGAGCCCGGCCACTGCTTTGGCGAGATCTTCTTCAGTTGTGGTTATAAAAACCTCGTTAGGGAAGCTTGCTAGCCATCCTTCGGTGTCCTCCGGTTGAAAGTTGGAACAATGCCACAATACATTGGGTATGAGCTTGGTTCTGGGTCGCAATGAGGTTGTAAAATTACTTTCGGAGAAGTAATCCCTGAAGATTAGGAATCTGCCTAAATGCTGATAGAAGTTGCCCACCTCTGGAGTAATATTGACTACTTTGCTGGGCGCTAGACCCGATTGTGAAGGTGCGAATGCAAACGCGTTACTTGCCGTACCATGTATGGCATTCAAGTCTTTTATCAAGGCATCCGGAATCCCGTCTATATTGAAGTCGGCAACAATTATTTCAATTCGATTGTCTACGGAAAATGCATTGGCTCGACTAGTTTCCAGTTCTGACAATTGGTCACCCACAAATGATTGTCCATCCCAACGAAGCACGAACTCGCCTACTCCTGGTTCAACTCCTGCCTCAGCGATTCGACGGATTACAACATCGGTATCTCCATCGAGGTCAACGTCTCCGCTTACGGCTACATATTCGAAATCAAAGCCATCGAGATAGGTTGTTATTGGGGTTTCTGGCTGTGCCACCACTTCGAAACTGAAAGACGCGGAGTAGGCTACGACCGAACCAGCCAGTGCTTTTGCATGGAAGGTGTACTCACCGACTGGGATTGGCCCGTCTGGAAGACCTAGATCATTCGCGTTCAGGGTATGACGATACGGTATTTCTCCGGGTGCGGTGTTTTCAAATGTTTTGAATGTAACTGATTCCGCCACAGTGTGGTGGTCGGTGTGGAACTCAATGGATTCAATTGTGTTTGCTAGCGTGCCATTTCCGTTTAGCCTCGCCGTTAAGGCAATGTCTTCACCGTAGTAAAACCTGGACTGTGGAGGCATATTTGGAAGGTCAAGGGTGGCTGCAAATTCAACCAGGCGGATGACCTCGAGATCCAGGGCGAACGTATCGAGTGGTTCGTCTATGGCGCTGAAGAATCTAGCGATGATTGTGAATTTTCCTAGAGGTAGTATGAAATCCGGCCCCATTACTTCTTCACTATCGAGAGTAACTTCAGTTTGATTTTCTAATCCAGTAATGTTATGACTGTCTTGGATGACTCCGTTTTCAAGCAATTCAAACCGAACATAAGAAATGTCGCCTTTTGGAATTGTAAATGTATATCTCAAGCCGCTAGTGGCATCGAACTCGACGTTGGAGCTGACAACAGCATTTTTGACTGAGCGTGATGCTACTGATACCACCAGCCTATGCATGCCATCATCTAAGAATTCCTTACTATCGATAATTACATCACTTGAAGGTATGAACCCAGTATTGACATCGATTGTTGGATTAGCTCCTGGTTCCCAATTTGACGAATCGCTCAATTCGATTTCGATTTCGTCAAGGAAGTTCGGGTCGGTCCCTTCTAGAAACTCATCGATGTTAGAGATCCCATCGCCGTCAAGATCGAAGTAAGCGTCTGCAGGGTCGGTTGGATCCAAGCCATGGGCGACCTCCCATTGATCATCAATGCCATCTTCGTCAACATCGAAAAAGCTGACGACGTTTAAGGTGACGGATTGGGGTGCCGAATCACCGCCGGGTCCTGTGCAGTAGAAACTGACAGTTAAGGTGGTGTCGGGAGTGAAGGTGTCGCCGGGAAGACTCGCCGGGCCTTCTAATCCCCAGTTCGTCTCTGTGTCACCTACCACGTAACAGGCTTCGGCATACTTTGATGTCCAGTTGACCGTGGCCTCATCCATGAAATGTATCGTCTCCTTGTCCAGTTGGTAGTCGATAAGCTGGGCTACTTCATGGACCTGGGGATCTGTACCATTTTGGAATTCGGTGATGTTGGTATCCAAGTCCCCGTCGGGATCTAAATCCCTGTCAGCGGGATCGTTGGGATTCAGACTATGTTGTTCTTCCCAGTAGTCGGGCATATCATCGCCGTCGCTGTCTGCGGTTGACGACTTAACGGTCAACGTGGCTCTTACAGATAACGAAGCGCCTCCCGGCCCGGAGCAGTAGAAGGAATATTCGTGGACACCCGCGGGGTAATGCCCTTCAGGAACACTGGCCGGGCCGTTCAGGCCCCAGTTGTGCTGTGTGGTGTCACCTTCAATATAACAGCCGGTGGCGTACTTCGAGGACCAGTTGACTTTGGCGGCTTCGAAGTCCCAGATCTCGCTATCCACTAGGGAGTAACCGATAAGCTGCGCCACTTCGTGAGTCTGAGGGTCGGTGCCGTTGTTGTATTCGACAGTGTTGTTGTCGCCGTCCCCGTCCGGATCGGCGCCGGCATCGCTGACCAGGCTATTCAGGCCACTAGCGATCTCCCAGTCGTCTGGCAGCCCGTCGTTATCGTCGTCCGGGTCTTCTTCATCGCGAATGCCGTCACCGTCGGTATCGATCCAGGCGATGACATTGAGTGTCTGGCCCAGAATGGGCGAGTCGCCGCCGGGTCCGGTGCAATAGAATTGCACTTCATAGGAGCCGGCCGGAAAATGATCGACCGGTGTGCTGGCCGGGCCGCTGGTACCCCAGTTCGTCGAGTCACCGACTACGTAACAGGCGGTGGCGTACTTGGAAGACCAGTTTACTGTGGCGATCTCATTGTCGAAGATCGTACTCGCCACCAGGTCATAATTCAGCAGTTGGGCCCGCTCGTGCTGCTGCGGGTCGGTGCCGTTCTGGTATTCGGTCTTGTTGGTGTCCCCATCCCCATCGGCGTCGCCACCGGCATTGGCCACCAGACTATTCAGGCCATTGGCGATCTCCCAGGTGTCAGGCATGCCGTCGTTGTCGTCATCCGAGTCTTCCTCGTCGCGTATTCCGTCGCCGTCGGTGTCCACCCAGGCGATGACGTTGAGGGTCTGGGACAGGGTCGGGGAATTGCCGCCGGGACCGGTGCAGTAGAACTGAAAGCTGTGAGTGCCGGCGGAGAATTGACCGGGCGCTGTGCTGGCGGGACCGTTGGTGCCCCAGTCGGTCGAGTCGCCGACCACATGACAGGACGAAGCGTATTCTGAGGACCAGTTCACCGTGGCGGCCTGGTTGTCGAAGATCGTGCTCGCCACTAGGTCGTAGTTGAGGAGTTGGGCGACCTCGTGTCGCTGGGGGTTAGTACCATTCTGGTATTCGGTGATGTTGGTGTCCCCATCGCCGTCGGCGTCTCCCCCGGCATTTGCCACCAGGCGATTCAGCCCGTTGCTGTTCTCCCAGCTATCGGGCATGCCGTCGTTGTCGTCATCCGGATCCTCTTCATCCCGAGCGCCGTCGCCATCCGTGTCGACCCAGGCAATCACGTTCAGGGTCTGGGATTGGGTGCCCGAACTGCCCCCGGGACCCGTGCAGTAGAACTGCACAGTATAGGTACCGGCGGAGAAATGGCCGGCTACCGTGCTGGCGGGGCCGCTGGTGCCCCAGTTGGTCGAGTCGCCGACCACGTAACAGGCATTGGCATACCTGGACGACCAGTTCACCGTGGCGCCCTGGTTGTCGAAGATGGTGCTCGCCACCAGGTCGTAGTTGAGGAGCTGGGCGCGCTCATGCCGCTTCGGATCGGTGCCGTTGTTGTACTCGGTGATGTTGGAGTCCCCATCCCCGTCCGGGTCCTGGTTGCGGTCGTTCACCAGGCGGTTCAGCCCGTTGCTGTTCTCCCAGCTATCGGGCATGCCATCGTTGTCGTCGTCGCTGTCATGGTCGTTGTGGGTACCGTCCCCGTCGGTGTCGACCCAGGCATTGACCGTGATCGTCCGGCTGATGGAGTTTGACGTGCCGGTGGAGTCGGTGCAGTAGAGCGTGGCGGTGCTGGTGCCCAGAGCCAGGGAGGATCCTGCGAAAGTCTGGGGTCCATTGGCGGGCAGGTTGCCGCCGGAGGACAGGTGGCAGGCGCTGGCGCCCGAGGAGCTCCAGTTGGCCACCACGATTTCGTTGCTGTACATGGTGGTCTTGCTGAGGGTGAATGAGTTCAGCGTGGGAGGTGGGTTGACATACACGCTCTCGGAGTCCGAGCGGCTGCCGCCGGCGCCGCTACAGGTCACGGTGACCGACTTCCAACCCGGCGAGGACCAGGGGCCGATGGAGGTTTGGCCGGAGGTACCGCCGTAATTACAACTGGTGGAGTTGCTGGAACTCCAGCGCAGGGTGGCGCGCTGGCCCACATTGACGCTCGATTGCAGGATGTTGGCCGAGACGCTAGGCCGGGGCACATAGGCCGTCCAGCGCAGGGTCCTGTAGGTAGTGCCGCCCGAGTTGGTGCAGGAGAACCGAACCGAGTAGTTTCCCGGCGCATAGGGGCCTGAGGGGCCGCTACCGCTGGTGGGATAGCGGGTACCATTCACCGAGCAGTAGTCTGCCGAGGGGCTGTTCCAAGACAGGGTGACCTTCTGGGAATAGGCCTTGATGCGGCTGGGCGAAGCGCTGGCCGAGATCGACGGGCCCGCGGCCTCCGCGAGGGTGCTCGACAGCAGTAGGGCCACCGCTGCGGCGATTAGTAGCAGCGTGCGGCAGGAGAAGGTAGAGAAAAGAGCGGCAGGGTAGACAAAGTTCATATCGTTACTCCGGATAGGGATTGTGCGGGAATCGGCGAGAGGAGTCCTGTAGGTACTGCAACTGCGACGATTACCAATTAAAGATAAGACATTGAAAAGAGAGGGCTTGCATCTTAATTATTAACTATTTTGCTTTTAATCCTCCACATCCGCAAAAATTGATAATTAAGATGCGAACCTTATCTTTCCCACGGTAACTTAGTTTATGCGTGTTGAATGCCATGCCATGTTACTTCTCTGCTTCTAGCAAAATATAGGCCATCCCGTGCTAATTTATTGAATTTTTATTTTTAAATAATTTTAAGTTAGTTATGCAAGGTGCACTATCTGGTTAGGCTGGCTGTATGGAAAACAAGGAAATGAAATTTATGAAAAAAATGTTACATTGTGGTATTTTTTTCCAAATTCTAAAGACACTGAGGGAGCGCTGTCAGTACAGTTTCCGTCTGGACCATCTAATCCGGCTCGATGTGGCATTTTGTTTCTCATTTGAAAGTATTTGACGATCTCCTATTTTCTATCGATTAGTTTTATTAGTCAACAACGTCCCCTATGTTTTTTCCCGGGCTGGTCGCCTAAATGTTTATGTGATTTGACAATGGGGTGATCCGACAATATTGTTTTTAGAATTGCACGATATGAACAACGAGATCTGCAGGCGACGAATATCAGCAACGGACCGATTATCTTGATTACCGGCTTGTCACGGGGAAATATTACGCCATCCTTTTTCCACTCATGCTGGCTTGTATCACAGGAGGCACGCACTTTTGCGTTCCTGCATTTGACGGCTATAATTAAATAACCCCCAAAAATAGGTGAAAACAGCAACAAACATTTGTCTTGATGCGGTTGAACAATCACTTTCGACGAAAACCATCACGGGCGTGACAGTTGAAAATTTACCACATTCCATACTCACTGATGATCCTCCGCTTTTGCCAACGTGGAGCCTTGATCAAATGGGATTGGTATCAGTTGGTTTGTCAATCAGGATTTTCATTGAGCAACTGATTTTGACGCCGATTTTGGGCATTCTGCTGACGAACTACCACAATAAATCTCGGGGCAACAATCCTGGCGGATTGTGCCATCAATTCTATCACAATGGTATTTGGTCAACTTCACGTAGATCGACGCCGGATCAGACAGTTGATCGGATAATGACGTTATGAAGTTGAACTTTGTGGTTCAAACGATTGGGTTAAAAAATGACGAATAAGCAACCGGTAAAAAAAATGGCGATATACAGAATTTTTTTCACGTTTTTCATGCTCACATCTGTGTTTTGGTCCAATGACTCGATTTCATCGATAGTACCTATCCACCAAGACACAGAAGTTCATTGGGCGGCGAATGCTGGAACCAACTACCTATCGATAGCAGCCCCGAATGAGTCCGGCATCTCCGTAAACCATTTTTCAAGGTTCTATGCCGTAAGGCCAATCAAGATTATCAATAGTCATCGTACAATCAGCGCGATAGACGGTGAAAAAGAAGTGCTGCCGGCACGGCTTATCGTGATTTATTCCAATTACATCCACCTCAGAAACTCCATAGAAATACTTGGCGCGTCCAGCGACATACTGTTTATTACGTCATCACCCAATGGTGTTATCAGTTGTCAACCCTGCAGTATACAGAACGCGCTGCGGATAAGTCTCGTTACCGGCAGCGCCAGCCTTTTGTCGAACAATGCAGGGGAGGGCGATTACTATCAATCATCAGGGTCATATGACTATCAATTTTCAGAGATCGGAGAGATCACTTCGGGCAACTCGTCACGCATAATCATAAGTTCATTGAATGCACCGGGGCTTATTTCACTGGATATTTTGGCGAAACACATTTCAATCACCGGTTCGATCGACATCAATCAGAAAGCATCGCAAACCTACACCGGGGCTTATGTTTCAGACCCGAACGGTGATCTGGACATCGGTACGGGTAGTGTGAATCTATTATTAGGCCCCTTAAGATGGGATTACGATGAAAACGTCATCAAATCGATTATGAGTTGGCAAGAAAATACGATCGGGGGTGAAATTTATTCGAGTGGAATCAAAATCACCTCAGCTGGCCGCTTAACGGTGCATACCTGGCTCAACACAAAAACAGCTGCCCTGTCTTCGCTGAGCTATGACCAGGGAACTTATGTACCGGTAGAAGGAATTGATATCCAAACCTTTGGTTTCGGTGACCTCAACGTATATGGACAGCTGCAAACCAGCGGCGAGGCCAATCTCAAGTCAACCGGTTTAGTCCTGCTGCTCAATGAAGCGATCGATGCGCAAGCAGTCACTATAATCGCGGGCAAAGAGATAGATAACCGGAAGGATATCACGGGCAGGACGATATCCATGGAAGGCATGCATGTGTTTAACGAAGGCATGCTTGAAGCGGAAGAGGCAGTATCACTTCGGTCTGAGCAGCATTTGGCGAACCACTTTGGGGGTGTCATCAAATCAAAAACGGTGCGCCTGCAATCAAAAGAACAAGTGGTAATAAATGGATCCCGCTACCCATACCGCAGCAGGATGCATGGCGTTGAGTTCGAAGAAGGCCGGTATCTGGGCAGGAGTGTGGGTTATCGGGATATGTTAATCGATCCTGACCGCTATATGGATAAGCTGAACCCCTCGTATCTGGGGACATTCTATACCATGAAGTCTCGCCCACTTACCCATTTTATGGGGCTAAAGAGCAGAACCAGACATTCATATGTTCGAAAGCCGACGAATGCACCTGACCTAAGTGCACATATCGTGGCAGAAAGGCTGTATGTGAAAAGTGTTGGTTTTGAAAATATAAATCCGTATTACGTGGAGGTAGATGAGGAGGGAGTAATTGGATACGATATGGATTTGTTAGGACAGGTATCCATATCGGTAGAAAAGTACGCCGCCATAGATGCCAGTGACTACGTCGTCAACTCATCAGCCGAATTTGAGGTAAACGCTTCGGACGGGGTACTCGCGGCAAAAACAGGGATCTTCATTAACGAGAGATATCGAACAGTCAGTCCGGTTGATCAAAAACCACCGCCTTGTGGACCTGTTCATCAATACCATTTGGCTAGTGGTCTGATAGCATGCCCAAGTCATTTTTATGGTAAAGATGATCCAGATCTAGTCCTGGAAAGCGAGACATTGTCAAATTCTCCGCCCGGAAGAATCACTGCCATGGGCGATCTACAGATAGATGCATCCGAAAGAATCGTCAGCAATACCGCCTATACTGAGGTGTATGGGAACGCAGACTTCTATAGTCCAAACCTGGATATTTTCGGATTTGAGAATGAGAGAATATATCTAAACCATGATATAGATAAAGTTGTGACAGATAGTGGGCCGTGCTTTAAAACATCCCGGGGATGGATGTTGCTCGAAACTCGTCCTTATACACGTCCGGTTCGCTGTCCCTCAGAATATATAAAACACGAGACGTATGTGGACTCGAGTGTTATTTCCGCCATCCGGACTATTGAAGGAGATAGCCTTTTTTTAATTCATGGGATACTAAATGCCAACGCATCGGATACCTGGTTTGAAAATCATAATCCAATGAATGGATTGTTCGAAAAGTTGATTGAACAAAGAGTATCTGAAAGCCATGCAGCGCATTACACGGAATATTACGAATCGTCTGGCAGCGTGGACTGGGCCTCTGATGTTGATGAGGTTAAGGAAACCGCACAAATAAAAATATTGGATACCGTCTATTGGCTTTACGAAGAAATATTAAAAGTTTTAGCTGACTTGTCATCCGCAGTAACGAAGTTTCTGAATGAACTGGGCTGGTGGGAGAAAGAGGAAAATGAGCGCCAAGAGAATCAATAACAAAAACAACAGCATATTTCAGTGGAGATCCCGGCGGAGAACAAGAATGCTGACTCGAATGTCAGCCGTCGTTTTTTCTTTTTTCTTTTTCTTTCAGACTGTAGCGCCTGCCTACAATGCAGCGGTAACTTCAGATTTGATCGATGAGCTTTTGAATCATGTATTTCCCTACGCTTATTCCAGTAATCGCGACCAAGTACCTGGCTATCTATCTTCGGGATCCTATAACTATCAGACATCGGGGTCATATGGCTATCAGACATCAGGGTCATATGACTATCTGTTCTCAAATTCCGGCGATGACGAGCTGGTACAAGCCTATCTATCGTCAGGGTCGTACAGCTATTTGTTCGATACGGAACCGTATATTGAAGACTCTGTTACCGATGCGACGACCATCGAGACGTTTATCGATACTTTGCGAATTGAAAACCCTTATCGGGTCAAAGAGTCAACCACGACCAATATCATTGTGGGTACTCCGATTGTCCAAAGTCGATATATCAGAGCCCAATTACAAAAACTTTTGGGTCGGAGTTTGATCGAGGTCGAGGATCAAGATGCTCAATCCAGTACCCGAGCAGTGCCAATCGATACAAACCTTGAAGCGGAGCAAATTAATGCGCTCTATAACAATGCATTGCAATACCTAGCGACGAACCCTGGGGCAAATTTTGGGAAAATTCTACCATATCATTCATCTCATTCATCGGGTTCATACTCGCCGGTTGACATGATATGGCCGGAAGCCCACTTGATAGGCGGGAAGAAAATCATCTTGCCGGTGGTCCATTTATCTCAACAAACGCTAAACAGGGAGACCATTAAAAAAAACGTGGGCAAATTGTCTTCGGGTGCGCAAGTCAGTTCGCTCTATTTGGAAGATATCGAACTGACGCTGGGAAGAGATGCTTTTATACATGCTGCAAACAACATAAACAACATCAGAGGTGTCATCAGCGGCGAGGGTGCTCTCAGCCTTATTGCCGGGGGCAATCTGGTTAATATGTCGGGCCTGATCCAATCGCAAGACGATTTAAGCATTAGCGCCCATAACATTTACAATCAAACCCTCTTGTATCGATATACAAACAACAATTTACTGTTCAATGAGGAACAACAATTTTATGGCCAAATATCCAGTATCGATTCAGCCGACGGCAGCGTAACGCTGAGAAGCCATAACGATATCGTTTTTCAAGGCGCAGGCTCCCATGCCGCCGGAGAAATAAAACTGATCGCAGACGGTAGTATTTACCTGGGCAGTCAGCAACTTTACAACTCATACGAAGCCAGTGGGCAAATCGATTATGCTGGACGAATCAATCGTGATGTCGATACAAGGACATCGACGATTTCTTACCTGCAGTCTCACCTAAGTGCGTCTGACACCATTGAATTAATAGCGGCCGGGAATATTCTCATCGACGCCGCGGAAATAGTTAGTGATCAAGGGCATATCGAATTGTTGGCAGGCATGGGAATTACCATAGAAGACGACCTGCAACAATATCGATCTTACCGTCAAGGCACATTTGGCAGAACAGACCTTGAGGAAACCGTATACAAAACGGTTGCTATCAGAGCGCTGCTGGATGCCGGCAAGGGCGTTCGAATTCACAGTGAATTAGGCGATATTACCCTACGGGCGACAGAGATAAATTCACAGGAAGGAACATCTGTTACGGCCGAAAATGGCGCGCTTAATCTGCTAATGACGACAGAAACAGATCATTACAGCTATAGCAGCGTAACAGAGGGCCTATTTACAACCAAAACAAAACAGAAAGGGCACAATATCGAGTCAGGTGTGCCCAATGCCATCGTGGGAGGACTGGTTGTTGAGGCATTGAATGGTGTCAGGATAGAGTATGAAGGCGATCGAAACCTGACGCTGGATGAGCAAATTAATAAGCTCTCTCAAATTGAAGAATTTAGCTGGATGGCTGACGTTAAAGCGAATACACGAGATGTGGATTGGTCGGCCATTGAGCTTGAATATGAAAAATGGAACAAAACTAAAAGATCAATCTCACCTGCATTCGGAGCTCTCATATCAATTGGCGTCGCCATAGCGACGAGCGGCGCCGGGGCCAGCTTTGCGAGTTGGGTGGTAAATCCGGTCACTACAGCCGGGGCCAGTGTCAGTGCAGCAATTGCCGCCGGCACTTCAACATTTATCTCGCAGGCGAGCCTGGCCCTGGCCAATGGTGTAGTCGACGGAGATATCGAACAGGCATTTGAGGAACTGGCCTCCAATGATTTGTTGGAGACCTTAGGTGTTTCGATGCTCACCGCGGGTGTCATAAATCAACTTGATGCAGAATTTTTCTATCTGGCTGACAGTGCACCGGAATTATCGCTAGGTCAGCAATCCATACAAGCGGTAACGCATGCGACGGTTCAGGCTGGTGTGCAGAACCTTGTTTACGGTGGTGATTTTGAAGATCAGCTTATACAGTCTTTGAGCCAGAATGCGGTAAATTTGATTGGTAGTAATCTAGCCAAATCGATTGGTGATGCCTATGAAGATGGGAATATCAACAATGTAACACGCTATATCGCGCATGCCGCGACAGGTTGTTTAACTGGTTCTTTGACGGTTCAGCAAATCGATGATGCAGACACCAACTCTGCATGTGTCCATGGTGCGGGCGGCGCTGTCGTCGGGGAAGCACTTGCGGATATGCATAGCATTTCTAACCAACTCGAGATTAAGGAAGAGCATCTGAATGAAGCGGGGGTGGAGCTACAGACATGGTTGGCTGAGAAACTGGATATAGACCCTGCTGAACTGAAGGATGACATCGAGCTCCAGTTACTTATGAACAACGATTTGTCGCTGGTTGAGTTGATGCAAATCAAACGATTTAAACAGCTTCACAGCGAATTCAATCGGCTCAAACAAAACGGGGTTAATCTGGCACGACTGGGTGCGGGTCTGGCGGCGTTTGCCAGTGGTGCGGAAGCTTATGAAGTCAACATTTCAAGCTCTGCCGGTGGGAATGCGGCGCAAAATAATGCGCTCTGGTTTTTGCTGGTCCCGGCTGCAAAAATGGCTCTTGCCGCTTATACCTTGTACGAGCTTCATCAAACAATAGTCGAAGTCAACAAGATGTGGGAAGAATACACCCACCCAAGTACGACCGAAGCTAGAAAACAGGAGCTCATGAACGAGTTGTTGGCGATGGTCGCGACCGAAGCCGCATTATCGATGGTACCGGTTGGTAAGATTCTTGGCAAGATCGGGGAGAGTATTGAAAAAACCGGCATCATACCGCAACGTTATTTTGATGATATAAAAAGGGAACTGGGGTATGAATCAAAGTCTTTTAATGTCGACAAAACCTTCGTGGATCCGTATTATGAGGAGAAGTACCAGGCGTATCTGGTCAGAAAAGACCGAAAAGGAGAGCTTGGGGAAGCCAGAGATCGAGCTGATTGGAAAAAAATATATGACTACATCATGTTTGATTCTCCTATCGCAAGGGGGAATAAGTTCGATAGTATAGCTGGAGAGAAATATAAATATAACCAGGTGCAAGTTGCTGGAGGCAAGCGTCTCGATTCGTACGATCCTGAGATGGGAGAAATTGTTTCCCGGAAGGCAACCGATTTGGATAACATCGCTCCTGAAACCTATGAGAAATACCTGAAAGAGATGCGCCAGAAATATGCACCGGGAACGCCGATTACCAGCAAAAAGTATGGACCTGATCAGGTAGGAACGGTTCTTCGGGGGAAGATGTATCTTGAGATTCCCGACTTTAACGAGTTGTCACCCAACTATCAGCAATACGTTGAAATAGCCAAGAAATACGAGATCATACTCAAACCTGTACCAGAAGAATGGCCCTAGCTATGAGCATATATCCCAAATTATTCAGAGCATTGACTTCAATAAATTTCCTCGACAGGTTCGAGCGTTTGAGAGGTCAATTCAACAAATTTCCAGATTTTCCTTTTCGTGCGGATCCGAAAATTGTGAAACAAAAGATCGAGAATTTTGGTTACCAAACGAAGTACTATAGATCTGAAAGCTTCTTTAAAATCTGGAGGCCAGGGCGCAGTGATCAGCAATTGCACCTATCTGTCACCCAGAATAAAGCTGAGTTTATACTCAATATTACGATTGATGGACATACAAATGGTAGTCCTTATACTGGTTGTGCCATAGATCTCAGTACTGAGGAACAAAATGCGGCACGAGAATACCCACATGCTCGACCTCGATTCAAAAATTATGATGAATTATATATCATTTTAAGCGCAGGATTCGATCTGTTTGACGATTTAGTGAAAGCCTTGGACGATATTCAAAACGCCGAGGGTTAATTCAAAGCTGTTTAGTCCTCACCTTCTAACTTATCTTGGCGAGAAACTATGAACACCAATTTTGAATTAATTCTAATCGAACCGCCATTAATCGATTTTGATGAGATCGGTTTGATAGACATCTTGATTCAGCAAGAAGACAACCTGTCGTTCTCAGAAGCTACCTCATATTATGTGGTTGAGGCCGGCATGGCGATCGGGAATTTCGCCGGAATGACAATTTTGATAGACCCAAGTTGTAGGCTATTAAATGCGATGCCAGCAATTCTTGGAGATCTGGATGTTCATCGTATTGTTTTCTGCCGAATAGCTGATCCCCTTGTCGGTTCCTGTGTCCGCAAAGTTTATCGTGATGGTGTTGAAGTATCTCAGCCAGGGGATGGAACAATGGATAATGCACAACAAGCTTGGGATTTTATTCGAGAGCACACAGGATTAAACATTGACGACAGTGTTCCCGATAAAAATTTAGGAAAATCGAAATATGCACTCTATGTTTTGGAATGAAGAGCGAGGAGCAGCCAACAGGGTTGATCGGGTCACCTATTAGGCAAAATGTCAAGTTTAGACTCAAAAAATTTATCTTTCACATTATCTTTTTTCGTGAGCTCAGTTGGTTGAGGCGCATTGCAGACAATGTCCGACAGGGCAAGCCGAAAAATCAGCGCAGTGAATAACACCACGAGGAGAATCGCAGTTGATAACGGATACATGAAGATATACTCCGGGCATCCCCGGAAACAACCCCTGCGTTGCCCTCGACAATTCCCGCTGCACTGCTCTGCTTGCGCCCATTCATAAACGAGCACCTCCTGCATCTATGTCGTAGTGCCCTAAGGGCCGGTATAGCTCTTTCAAACCGTTGCTGTTGATGTCGTGAGCCCGATGCTCATACCGCAGGCGTGGATCAATACAATCATTAGAGGTGCCCTTTAGGTTATTTGTTGCCACAGTTCATTATGCGACGAAGATGTTTACAGCTACTCTACTAACAATTGTCAGTACTATATTCCTGCTACTTTCTATCTATGGTGCGTTGTACCTCCTAATCATCCTCAGGTTCTCATCGATAAAAGCAACTGCAACAGAAGGTAACCATATTGCAGATTTAGGTGTCGTTACCGTTTTAATCCCTTCATTTAACGAAGGCCCGGCGCTTTCGGATACTGTTGAGACTGTTTTAAATCAGGATTATCGCGGACACATAATCATCAAGGTGCTCATAAAAGATAAATCTGATACTTCGTATAAAAATCAACGGGTCTATCTACCATTTAAAGGATTAATTTAAGGCGATGTCTTCGAGTCCCCATGATTTGGTTCTGCGTAGCCGGATTCCGGAAAGCCTCATAATGAGGATAATCATCATATCGATAGTGGGGATC
>Ga0209367_1000941_pt1 | contig 33311 bp, 19 predicted proteins | sample WorMetLIZISLAND2_FD_187412 | JGI IMG/M metagenome (GOLD analysis project Ga0209367, IMG submission 187412) | Marine gutless worms symbiont microbial communities from Max Planck institute for Marine Microbiology, Germany - Olavius geniculatus... ... | reverse complement strand
GCAACTGACCACTGACTGCGACTAATTGACAGCACAACAGACATGGTCCGCTGACGGTTCTGGACATGCATTAATGACTGGCACCCCGGCACCTCGCAGCACAGATGGCAGGGAGACTGCTATAGCTTCGCTCCGAGTCTCAGTCGGGGTTACCGTTTTTAGTACATAACAACCGCCCCGAATAACGCTCGGGATTACTGCTGAGGAGGTTAAGGTCATCGATGTTCACATCAAAGCTTGTAACTGTTGCTTGTTATGATAATCAGCATGTCTGTGCCTATCTGCAACTGTTTTAATGTTAGACGATCCAATAGGCCCAATGGTAATATAACCACTTTACCGCTGGTACTCCTGTTTGATGCCCGCCTGCACAGGCCGCCTTGAACCTAGAAGGTTAGGACTTAGACTGTTAAAATCTACGTTTAATGCTAAAAATTTCATATGCATGTTGTCTTGGTCTATCTCCAGCCATTTCGTCGCAATTCAGTGTTAAAATGTGTGTTGCAGCCAAAAACTGCGAAAAAATTCACCAAAACCACCTTTTTGAGGGGTTCAAGGTCGTTCAAGGTCATTGGTTTGACAAATCTAAAAAGCCCGTTACTAGTGCTTGTTATGATATGCAGCATGTCTGTACCTATTAGCAACCGTTTTCACGCTATACGAGCCAATAACGGCAAAATAACGTCTTTTTAGAGGGGTACCCTTCTTTGACGCTCTCGTTCAAAGGGAACCCTCGCACCCACGGGCACGAAATTTTGTCACGATAAACTAGAGTCTTTGTGCCAGCCCAGGGTAAAGATTTCGTGATCCTAGCTTGCACCGTTTTGATACAGATCACGAGTATGACAGACAGACAGACAGACGGACGGACGGACGCCCAGACGATGGCTAAGACGCGCGAAGCATTCTGCTGTCGCGCGTAAAAATCGTGTTAACGAAAGTGCACATGTGAGTTATACAATGGAAACAGTCAATAACGCTGCCTAAAATTTGACCCTTTAATTGCGATCGTCTCCAAAATGAATCCAGGCGTCAAGTATTGGATAAGCTTACGTAACTATAGGCGTCGAGCGGCTTTATCCAGACACATCCAGGACCAGGCCTTACTGTCTCCGCACATTCGCCAGTCGCGATTTGACGTCAGGATGCTGTGATGGCACGTCGTGATAGACCGTCGCCTGTCATGTCAGCTCCACATTAGTCCGCTGTTCTGCGGGCGATTTTTTCCAACCTCTAACTATCTCGCTTCATAGAAGTCGTGACACACGAGCCGACCCGACAGGACCGACATGACGGCCAGTCATAAAAATAAAATATTTTTAAGAACAGTATGTATATAAGTATACGTCTGACTAGTTTTGTAAGATCTATTTAATATAAGGTCTAAGCTTAATATAAGTTGAGATAAGTGAATTAGTGAAATATACGACGCAGTTAATGAGTGCGTCAGTTTACGTTGCGCGTAACTTAGCAAACTGAGCGCGCGTATGCCATATACTGTGTACATATACAAGCAGGGTGGGACACGAGTCGGTCAACCACGGGTACGAGTTAGCGTTAGTTCACAAACTGTTAGTACTGTTACTTCACTGCTGATTAGTAAACGAGTATAGTTATGTTATTACAAGCAGCAAGCCTGATATGCTTTTGGTTGGTTTACATTACGTACCCAAATCCGGAGGGTCTTGTTTCGAATATCCGTCCAGCAGCCTCTTAACTATCACAGTTTGTCTACAGAGATAACAGCACATTCTGCTGTTGTAATCGCATTATAAGTTAAAGCTGTGCATATACAGGCAAGCATATTTAATTGACTTACGTAGGAAAAATAGAAAGCTGAGTGCTAAGCAGGTGATTTTAATATAGTATACCGAGATGGTGGTCTACCTGTCCGCAGACTGTCACACATCCAAGTAGAAACCGGGCCCCTGTAGGGCAACTACACTGTACTGGGTACGTTGATCGTTAACCACTACACGACGTCACCACATTTGCACTGCTAACCGGCAAATCAGTAGCAACTACGCCGATATATCTGGTACACAGAACTGCAAAGTGTGCAATAGTTTTGATGATCATCGATCTGTCTTCGCTAGAGCAGGAATTATCACGATGACATTTCAATGCGCTACCGCTTATCATTTGTCAACTCAGACCTCCATCCACCGGGGTAAGTAAATTAATTAGGCCAGGCCGCCGCCTTACTTAGCTGATGGGGTTAAAGTTGATCGCGTTCACCTGTGTCAGGTGGCAGGTAACACTGCGTGGTCCCACTTACGGTTGGTGATGCTCCGTATCTGAGATGCGTTGCCACGGAGAGCTATACACCTACACGCCCTTAAACTCTTTAACCTTTAATGACTGCACGTACTTCAGACGCGTAACGGGCCACCCTGTATAAAAAAATATATAATGCAGTCCACGGCTCAAACCACACTGACAGACTGGTTAGTGGTTTCATCAGCTGACAAGAATGACGTCAGCTACAGTTAATTGCTGTCTGTCACTTAGTATCACTTTTATCATCCTCCCACTGCCAACTCCGCCACGCCACTCATTAGCATCTCCTCGTCGCTAAAGCTGCGTAGTCTTGCTTATTATGCGGCCATCCTAACAGTCCGAGTTACTGGTCTTGCGCGTAGTATGTCCATCTGCCTCGTACGAACTCCTAGCTCCGAAAAAAGCGTAGAAAAAGAAAGAGCGGCGTGGAAAACGTTCTCGGGACAGGGGTAACCGATGTACGCATTTTCAGTTCAAAATTTAGCGGTCGAGATTGCGGTTGCGCAGTCAATGGACGAGTAAGTATTAGCTATAGGCGGAGGGGGGCACATTATGTGGGCACTGGGCCGGTGCACCGGCATTTGCTTGTAATTGTTCATGAATCATAAAGACAGACAAATACGGTTCTGGTGACGTTTTCGTCAGGTCCAGATACTTGCTGTATTACAGGAGTAGCTTGTGCAACTCGTGACTAGCAGCGCTTAGCAATCTTGGAGCATTGGCAGCTGGGCATTAAACGGCCATCATTAGTAATGCTAATTAATATGATACAACAGTTGGCATGGGCACAACAAATTAACCGCCCAAGTCACTTGTATAGACTGTATCTCGTCTGGCAGACTGACAGTCTATATAGTGCTGTCGATGACTTCTTTGCAGTTACATAGGGCCTAATTACATACAGTCCGGTTGACTCCAGAAAATTAATCCAGTGGCATCCAAAAACAAAAACTGTAGCAAATCGATACATTTCACCGACTTTGCTTTTTAGCTGTGTATTTGAAAAATCACTACGTCCCTGACGTAGCGGTCTTGCAGGAATTCCTGCATACGTGTACACGGCTCAATAAAAATATTAATCATAGAAAAAGAAATCGCCATCATTCAAACAATCTTACGCGCAAGAAGTGAACAAGAACTCTTGTCAACCGCTGCATCCTAGGTGCTGCTGTATTAATAAGATATTGGCTTCGGATAGGTTTCAGCAAAGACTTTGTTTAATATCTAAACCTATCCAGAGCCTTTGGGTTTTACTTAATGACATGCCATGTATGTGTTATGCTGTTCGCAATCAAAAAGTACTTAAGTGACACAGTGTGGTGTGAATAAATCAAAGTCCAGATCAGCGAAACTGTGCAACAAAACACAACACAAACGAGACACGTAAAAACACCACGGTCTAGCTGCGGAGACTCAGTAGCTACAGAACAGTAGCTACTTGATGCGACGAGCACGAGCTGAAGTATACATGTAATTATAAAGATGTCGGCGTTATGTCCGCAATGTGACCGCAATTTATTTTCAACAGTTACTACGGTGCAACCAAACATCGCTTGTCGGTGCCGAGAAAACGATATAAATAAAGCATAAACATAAGCAAACAAGAGACAACATCGACAGAGTAGATGCGAAGTGGCTGTCGTACCAAGACTCTTACCTTTCATCGGAGGTTCTTGCGGGTTGTAATTGTGCAGAAGGCGAGCGAATATCTGAGTAGGACTTGGCCTGGAGTTCCAGAATGCGTTCGTTACAAACCAGCCACAGAACGTTAGTTTAACTTCAACGCACTGTTGGGCTGGTCGATGATCATCGTCATTATTATTAGCACAGAAAAACCTTTAACTTTGAGTACATGATATTTAACCGGCAGCCGGAAAATAGCCACTAAGCTATCCGTCCAGTCTCCGGATGAATAGTCGTTCCTAGCCGGCCCTGCTATATCCGCCAAATAAAGAGTCGCCGCGTTAACTTTTTTTGTATGATTACCATTTTTTCTATAAGACCACGACTTATATAAGTGTCGGAAAGTATAGATATCAACGACAGGATAAAAAAGATTTGAGACGCTGTCTGAAGACGAAATAAACGAGACGAAACGAATAATATAACAGCAACTAGAGGAATGATGTGTGCTAATCGAACGGATGTAATAAATATGGAGATTTGAGATGAGGCTACGTGACGTCGTTGTTGACGGTCGATTGTATGCTGCGGTGGTCAGTCGCTCAATGTACAATTACAACAAACACGCGGCAACATCATAAACATCTGACGAATGTTGCAACATCAGTGTGGAAATTGCAGGGAATTGGGAAGAGGGTCTAACCTAAAAAGTAGAACGATGTATAATAAATTCTAAAGTCCGTATATGCAACCTAAATAGAAATTAACGGCATTGTCTGCTAGCATAAACACGATAAATATATCGTAGACCATAGCGTCGTGTATGCTACACAGACTCGCTTTAGTCCGTTATAGGCGCGCTAATGGCGTGTTATATAGGGTAACGCAAAATGATGCTATCTTTTATCATCATTGCTTGACGACGTGACGTCATCCCACAAGCAGCAGCAGCAGCTGCTGCAGCAGCTGCACGGCGACAGAGCCAACAGGTGCTTGTTCGAACGAGCTTTGTTGTTTTTGTTCTTATTGCAAAAATGGTGACGAAATTACACAATTGCAATCGTCTACAGCGCATCAGCGTAAGGTGCAAAAAGGTGCTAGGCGTTTGCAGAAAGTATGCTGGTTGTACTGGCTATCTACGGCACGTCTGTCCATCCGCCTGTCTTTGACACTGCAGTACTGAGTTAAAACGAAGGCAGATAGAACTGTGAATCTTCACGAACAGATAGCCCCGAGACCACGAGAGCACAACAGCTTAAAAAGACATTTGTTCTTACTTTTCACCGCTAGAGGCCTCTATCGTGACGCCACCCAATAACTGCCACTTTCATTACGTTCTGCATCTAAAGCAACAGGGCTATTTCACATTGTGAATATTAAAACTAATTTTAAATTAAATGCAATGAAATTCGATACAGACCACTACGGGCCTAACGTAGCGAAATGCGTTTATCAAGTTAAAGGGACATCTTATACATATATGCATGCTTATATTATAGGCCTATACATTTTTTATTTCACGTGAGTGCAAGTTTATGTAGGCCTACATGAAAACCAGCGGGAGAAACAGCAAGCATAAGGAAAATAAAAAACGCACCTGGATCGTTTGAAGGACATTCTGGCTTCAAGTCCGGTCAACGTTAACTGCGCCGCAAGCAGTGAACTGTAGAATAGACCAAGTCCATTTAGTGAATTAGCCATCGCACTGTTGCTGACGCCAAGATCAAATGTCAGTCATCAACGCAGCAGCCCTCTGCTCTGCAATCATACATTTCAAAATTTTGACAGTCATGTGACAAGTGCTTTTGGTCTTTTACGGCTGAAAAATGCACTATAAAACCTAGATATAAGGTCAAAGTTTTTTCAAAATGCGCCAAACGCGTTAAGAAATTTTAACATATCGAAAAAAACTTAAAACGGCATAAAACAATCAGTAACATTGCTTTTTAAATAGCCTCAATTTTAAAAAACTGTTGGCAAAGACACAAATTTTTTTCAAGAGGAAGGAGCTTTTCCCGCACTCCTCCGCTAATGCGTTATTCCTGCTTGGTTTGTGTCTATTTTACCCAACATTAGCTTAATATGAAAAAAAACGTTAAACTCAAATATATAAAATATGGAGAAATGTTAACGCGCATAGTCTAGACGATAAAACCTGGCCACATACAATAGTAAATCACCGATAATGAAATGCCGAGAATAGCTCCATTAGAGAGCCAGAGCCACTGCAGGCATCCGCTGATCTCGGATCATCCAAGCAACAAGCGGCGTGGCAACAACTAATGGGGTGTTTACACGATCCAGCAAACGTCCAGCAAACTTCCAGCAAATGCATTCAAAATACACGTGCTAATGATGGACGTTTGCTAAAAGTTTGCCGGAAGTTTGCTGGGCGTTTGCTGCCATATGTTATAATTGAGCTGGACGTTTGCTGGATCGTGTAAACACCCTAAAGCTGGCCAGCATCGAACGGCGCCTAGCGTTTAGATCACACCGTGCAGACAAGTTGAGTAGTGAATAATAATGACCATGACCATGACGACGATGCTGGAGACGGGCGGACAGGCGGACGGACGCAGAGATTGTTAGAGAGAGAGGATGAAGTCGAGACAGGCATGAATGAAGATAGACAGAGCGACGGACGCACGCAAGCGCGGCGCTCAGCTCAACGTCTGACGTTGTCAAATATTTAGCACGTCGCTACGAACAAGCGATGAAGAGTGTGTTTTGTATCGGCATCACGAGCGAGCGCCGGTGTGACGTTAAAATGTCTCCCCCGTGAAAAATCCGCCCGGGAAGAAATAACCACGAATTCGATATGTCCCCCCATTATTAAAATATCGCTGGCCGCATAAAAAGTCTCTCCGGCCATCAATTTTTTTGTAAAAATCCGCCACGCTCGAGCGGCCGCCGGGCGGAGCGAACTTTTGTCGGTGAATTGTCGACCGGGGAAGTCTTTTCTGGGAGGAGGCGATCCTATAATGGGACACCGGCCGGCGCTGCGCGTCACTCATGCAGCACCAGCAACCATCAGCTTATCAATGTGCTCACGACGTCATGCTGTGTCGCATGCCTACTGTGCATCGCGCCTAATGTACGTGTATCTGTAGCAATGCAGACTGGCGCAGCATTGTAGCGACGCGAGTGACGCCATTGAGGTTATATATTCTTGCTTATTGAGATACCGCTGCGTGATGCTAGTAGGCCTACGCGCTGGGCTGATGACGACTTGCATACTGCGCACGGTGTGAATGCGACAGTCGGTTAGCCTCTGCACACACAAGCAGACCACTGAAAGACTCCAATATAGGCCTGCTAGCATCTAGTATAACAGAAGCCGGTAGGCGGCGTGGCCCGCGATGCTCGCGACAGCTGTCCTGCACTCCTGCGCACTCAGAGTCAGATATAGACACGCTGTCTGAGAATAAGGGTCGCTTATAGCTTGCAGCCTAGCGAGCCAACAATAAAAGGATCCACAAACAGACAGACGGGCAGACATAGCAAGCAGCTATAAGTAATGTGTTTAGCACGTCTACATGCAGACAGCAAACGTATTATCACGAGCGTCGTTCAAGAGATCAGAGGAGACGATCGTCGGGAGCGCGCTCCTATAGCCTATAAACGTGTCTACCGACAAGCATTATTTTGACGACCGATCTGCTGCAGACAGATCCGGCGCCGTCACCGTACGTGTCCCGGTGGTAGTCGTTAGTGTGTGGAATCAACGAACGCACACCTGCCGCTCGGCTCTGCAAGCAGTAGGATTTACTATCATCACCCCAATTAATGAAGCGGAGTTGTATATAGGTTAAAAAGCGAGCCAGACAAGAAATTGCAATTTTCCGACAGAAGAGATTGCAGGTCTCAAAATGAGGCGATTCAAAATGCATGATCTGTCAAGTGCAATACCATGAAAACGACAAACCAAATCGCAGCCCTAGCATTTGCAAACCTGCGATTTTGTCTGTCATTTTCCCGGTAGGCCTATTGCAATTTCCAGTCATTGTTTTCTTCGTGGTCCGTCATTTTGAAGTCATGCAAATTCAGCGGCCCTCGCCCTCAAAATTTTGATTTTGTCCCTACATTTTTTTGTAAAAATGGGGGTTTCAGCTCCAAATTTTGTATTCTGGATCACAATTTTTTCCGAAAAGATTTTTCGACAATTTTCCGACGAAAACAAATTAGGGGGCGGGCTTCCCATGCCATCACGACACCAAATTTATCTCTCCGGCATTCATGCCTGTGAGCTGTGACGATCAGTCGTCTAGCGCTGCTGTGACTGTGTTTACACCATAAGACGAGCAAAACTGACTGACTAAGACCTATTCACGTATCGGCTCCATGCAATGCTTTTATTCCGGTCACACATTTCGGCCATATTCTCAATGACGGGCACGGCGACCGGATACTCAACTGGATGTCATAAAATTAGCGCCAACGACTTCGTCGCGTTCACTGCTGCTGCAGCGCATGCAGCGTTGACTTGGTGGCAGTGGCGTAGCCAGAGATATGAATTGGGAGGGGGCTCCTTTCCCTTCTTTTGCCCTCCCCCTTTTACTTTACTTTTTTCCCTTATCCTTCTTTCGCCTTCAGTACTTTTTTTCTTTCTCTCTCCTTCCGTCTTTTTTCTTTTTCCCCTCTTCTCCGTTTCTTCTTTTTTCTCCCCTTTCCTTTTCTTACCCCTCCCTTTCTTTTTCGTCCTCTATTCCCCACCTCTGTTTTTTGGAAGCAGGACCCCTAAATCTAGCTAGGGGATTTGGGGAACGCTGTATGCTCCCTCAACGGGGCCTGGGGCGGAGCCGAAATCAAATTTGATGCACTATAGCTTTAAAATACTGGTGGCGACAATTTTAATTATTTTTTTCCGAGACCCTTATATCTATTTTTATCAAGAATGTGTACCAGGCCATTGGAAGTAGACCCCTAGATCCCCCCTTGTCAACGCACTGTTTGGCAGACGGGCGCGCGCGTGTAACAGTTAGTCAGTCAGGCGGCTGGCTCGGCGCGGCGCCGGTGTGGTGGGTTTAGGTTGGACAGACAGAGCTGTGAGACTCGGGGGACCACTAGTAACATCAGGAGCTCTCATTGATGATCATAACGCTACAGCTACAGGCTGCATCTGCCGCCGCCGCCAACAGTCTGCTTCGCCGAATAACGCAGATGCGATCAGCGAAGGTAGAACATAACCCCCCGGACATAACCCCCTAGGACAGAACCACTCAACCCTCCCCCTTCTACCGCCGGGGTATGTCCTGCCCTGTCAGAAGAGGACGGTTTAGTCCTAGGGGTTATGTTTGGGAAGGGGTTATGTTCAAACACCGCGATCAGCTGCCCAACCAGGCGCTGCAACAGTTGATATTATCATCAGCATCATCAGCATCATTATTATCGTCATCATCGCCCGCGTCGTCGTGAGCCTCATGGGTAAAGACCTGTTCCCGCAGCGCACGCTTCAAAAGCACCTCAACATTGCAGTTTCTCTACAAGTTGTCCCCGGAGATATTGATCGCAGCTGACGACGTTCGATCTGCATATCCGAAATTTTAATTCTGGCGACTGCCGTTCCGCATTTCCATTCACCATCTGTAACCTAACTTCTGCGTTTTACCAACTAATATTATGACAATAATGATTATGGCAAATATTCCGGCAAATAGCTAGGACAATTTCTTTAGACAGGACGTTAAATGCGAAGCTAAGAAAGTTGCAATTTCCATCATAATATGCTTACATATTATAAAAAACGTACTGAATAACTATATAATATATTAATACACAAAATAGCCAGCAGACATACCACTCCCATCAAGGCACACTAGGTGCTTTCATCGCATAGCCCGTAAGCTACTATTCACTTCCCGTCCCACTGAGGGTAAAAGGCTGAATTGACCTGCAGGAGATAAATTAGAGGACGACTATTTTTCCGGCTACCGGATTATATTCACTGCATACTTTTAACACTTTCGTGTTTGGACATCGACATGACGTGAGTGTACATAAGAACTTCGCTAAGAAGTCAAAGAAATGCCCGTGGTCTTAAAAAGGTTTGTCATGGGTGAAAAATTTTTTCAGCAAAATGTTGTACACTGTTTCGTTGGCATTAAAACTAATATCCCACATCACTACCTAACCCTGCGCTGCGCAAATTAATAAATTAATTTCTTTATAACGCTTCACGTAACTCACCTCCAGTACTAGTTGAGATTACGACCTATTATACTCCGAGAAGTGAGTATACACCAGCTTCAGCAACAGGCAACTGCTGCAACTCTGCTGCTGCTGCTGCTGTTGCTGCGGCCTCGCTGCTGAGCAGTATAGCGCGCTCTGCTGCAAGGCCGAGTGAATGCATAGTTAACTTGGCTTCTGCTGCGTTCGTTCAGCTGCTGTTAGGCCTACAGTGAGACGATGCTGCGTCAGAAGATAATGGCTGATCTACGTTGCTTAAGCCTACTAGCCACTGCGGCGTAGTGTTTTATAGCAAACTTGCGTGCCAACATTGTGCGTCATTGTCACGCATCACGTGCTGGAGACTCATTATGCAGAACTGGAAAATTTAGTGTAAATTTTAAAAAAAACCTGCAGAATTATCTTACCGGTATGTATTAAGGCCTATACTGCTCAGTGCCAGATGGACAGTGATCGTTATTCACTGTTGAGCTAATCATAATCTCATATGCAAATAAAAAAATTCACAAACGCATTTGTTAGGCTTTCACAAAATCAAATGCCACTGGGCTTGGTAAATCCAACTACAGACCAAAAAATTGTTATGAAACATTGAGCCTGATTTTCCGTTTTATTTTTGCGCTAGCACTCCAAATCGTTTTGATTTAAAGCTCTATGACATCATAAATTACAGTGACGTCACATTTCCAACACGCCCACACGAGTACACAAGAACGGCGTGTTGTACTGATAATAACAAAAATTTTGGTCTAATATATCGAGACTTTTTGCCCGCCCCTCGTAATGGAGGTGTGGGGGCGTCGATCTTCGGGAAATAAGAGCGCGATAGGGGAATGGCCCCCTCGATTAAAAATACCGAGGTAAAAGTAAGCTTATTCTTTCGCCCCTCAAAGTTTTGGCAGTTGCATGCGGGGGCTCTGGGCTAGCTTTTCTATGCCCAGAATGCTTTTGCAGCCGAACTAGATCCCAGTGGCGAAGTGGCAGAAGGAACAGGAGGCAACTGCCCCTTCCTATAATTTGCCCCTTCCTCTCCTCTCCCTCAAAAAACCGTGCACCCCCGCTTTTGGCCTCTAGTCAATTTATTTTTCGACGTCCTTTCGATCTGGCCTCAAAGACTGTTTCAAAGTCTATTTATTTTAGATAAAATTTCCCCAAATCTGGACTGCCTAGGGGCATACGTGGTCGGGGCCCAGAGGAGTTCTTCTTTGAAGCTGAAACATCTTCTGGACGTTCAGTGGTAGTGGCAATTAAAATTTGCTCAATTTATCAAAATTTGGAAATGCAGAAAATCACATGCTATGCTGTCTTGCCGGCCAAAGGGGGATATCACATCATCCCCCCTTTTTGCAACGGCGCTCTTCGCATTATAAAGTAGGGTTTTCATTCAATGCACAGTTTTTTTACGAGAATGCGTTATATAAATTGACTTTTGACATTTAACATTTGACACAACGTGCACAGCAAACGCGAGAAAGTACGTAGCAAAAGCAATAAACGCAAGAAAGTACAGAACATAACCAATTAAACCAAACAGGACTTACGCAATGACGCTTATCATGTCGGTCCATAGGGCCGATGACAGCGTAAAAATTTACAAAATGTAAATCTCTTACCTACAGAAGTAGGCGTGGTTCGAAATGTAAACAACAACAAATGTAAACAGGTGCAAGAATGATACGAATTTTTGAGTTTTTAACTGCGTGAAAACTATATCACTAGTTTCAACAGCATGTGAAACTAGTGATATAGTTTCCGACATGGAGATTACGTGAATTTATACGCTAATATGAGATGCAAAGTTTGTTAAACTAGCGACTAATGCAGGAAAACACGAATGTCATGGGGCGGAAGTGCAGTGTACTCCTAGGTTGCACTGGTAGTGTAGCCTCGATAAAGGTTCCGCAGATTGTTGACGAGCTGACAGCTTATGATCTCTTGGTCTGCGCTAATTTTTTGTTTCATAACTTTATTAATCATGGCTTTGCACCCACAAAGTACAGAGCCGCTTAAGCCTTATTTCCACCATCACGTTCAACCACTCACAGCGGAGCTGTAGCTATGTAGCCCACAACGGTAGGCCGCTACAGTGCACGTGGACAATGGCGCGCAAAGGCAAAATGACGCAATTTGAAATAGATGCAGATATAGGGGGCCTACCGATACAGATTTAATTTTATAGCTTAAACAGAAGGAAAAAAATTAGCATTTTTCTGCTGCTTTTTGCTGCGACACCCCGCCTCTGCCTCGTCTTTAAATGGAAAGTTACCACGCCATTGCTGCGCTAACGAAACAAAGTACACAGCACTAAAGCGCCTGCATACTTTTTTCTGTTCGTGCTTGCATTGCATTACAGTATGGTATAGTGCGGTACAGAATGGTACGTTGCATTGCATTGCGGAACATGATGCTGGAAATTAGGCTTTACTTACAATACTTAGGTCCCGTTTTTCCATGCACATTTGATGGCTGATCAAATTGATCTCCGATCAACTTTGGGACTTGATCAGAGATCATCTCAATGACCGTTTTTTCATCGCCAATTAGCGGCTAATCATCCATCAAATCTCCCATCAAGTTGATGGCCAAATATTGGCCGATCAAGTCAGATAATTGACGATTAAACATGACAATCTGCAATTTGTTGCTTATTCACACCAGAAACATCGCTTCACTTTGCCAGTCAGAACGGTAATTCGTGTATTAACATAAAGTTCCAGGCATAACGATCGATCACTGATCAATTTGTTTTGTGTTTTGTAAAGAAATAAAATGGATAGATGCTCCCGTATTGATTTGCGATAGAATGTATTTTTGACAGCAGATAATATCGTTGATATCATTGCTATGACGACGTTTACTGGCTACGGCGTCCACTCGCAGTGCATGCTGGGTAATTTAGCACAATGCTGCAAATCGAGGTCAGCTGTCAGCCAGTCAGATTGGCATAAAGTAGGCTCAGTTGACAGCAGATCAGCTAATCGCCAATCACGTAATTGGAGATTGAAAATGCATGGAAAAACGAAACACAGTTGATCAACAATCAATTCTGAATATCAAGTTAATAGGAGATCAGTAAATCAGAGATCAAATTTAATTTGATTGGCAATGGAAAAACCGGACCTTAAACAGGTGATTGGTCACGGCTGGTTTAGCACCAGTTTGTATTATTCAGTGGACCTATTAAAATGGTTATAAGATGAGATGATGATGAGATGATGAAAGTTTTAGGCTAAAAAGTAACAGTGTCAGGAAACACCACACCCGCACTGACCACATTGGCAACAAATAAGATGAGATCAAGAATGGAAGATTTAGGTTAGTGTTAGCATTGGGGTTAGAGTTAGTGATCTGATCTGATCATATATTTGGTGCAGGTGCAGTCAGCATGGTGTTTATTGACAACCAAATGTAAGGTTTAAGATTAGGAATAGGGTTAGTGTTAGTGTTAGGGATAGTTTCAGGGTTGGGAATAATGTTTGCAGTTGATGTCATTTTATTTAAGTGTTGGTTATTGGAAGTGGCTCTGTACTCATCGTGTGTAGCGTAGTGCATCCAGCACTTGTCAAAAAACAGTTTGATGTCACGCTATAATGACGCAGAACTGCAGGCTGTTGCCATCTATATGACTATTTACTGTCACTGATACTGCTTTCATCATTCTTTGCCTGACATTAATATTACAAGTCAAATTTTTCATGCGTGTGAAACTGTGACTGTAATGTGTTTATCATGTGTTGGCTTGTCAGGTTAATGTTAAAGTTGTTGCAACAAAAAATGCACTGCATTTCTTTGACAAGTCAGCATTGCCTGTCACACTGTTGAGTGACCAAGATGAGGCACAGGTTTGTTGTTTTTTTATGTTCCAGTAGGAAAATGCAATTTTCATGGAGAAGAACAGTAAATTTGACAAATTATTCATGTTAAATTTGACATCATTTTTATCAGTATTGTGGTCTTGATGTTGCCATCTGAGTCTTGAGATGGTTTCGAGAAACAATTTCCAAACATTTCAGTCTCATCTTGATCTTGGCAAAGTGTAGAAAGGTCTTGATCTCATTTCATTCTGAGACTGGAAGCAAAATGTATTGGATCATATCTCAATACAGTACTAATCAAAATTTCTGCAATTAAAACTTTATTAATTATTAAAAATTGAAATTTTTATTAAAATTTTTAAAGGATTAACTGTGTGATTAGTTTATTTTCACAGCTCTGGTATTTAGCAAAGATACTGACATGTTTTGTATGGTGGCACGTTTTTTCGACTAATGGTGCAATTTTACCATGTGACTTGCAGTATTGTGTTGATGTTGATGTGTTTAGGCAAGTTCTGCAGAGCTGCATGTTGAACTGAGTCACTGGGCTGATCTATTGGTTATTGCACCACTCGGTGCTAATACGCTGGCAAAGCTTGCTACTGGCATTGCTGACAATTTACTGGTCGGTTGTTTGTCAACTCTGATTACCTCCGCCAAGGAGGTTATGTTTTTGCCGGTTTTTGTTTGTCTGTCTGTTTGTCTGTGTGTTAGCAAGATAACCCAAAAGTTATGGACGGATTTTTCTGAAATTTTGAGGGTATGTCGGGCATGGCATAAACTACCAGTGATTCAGTTTTAGGCTTGATCTGGCAGGAATCCTGGATTCTGGATCACTTTGAAATTTTTGTTACCATTGCGTTAAAGGGGGCATAAGCGAAACCACTGGCAAAGCGAATATGGTGACGCCACCTGGCGAATGGCATTGCCTTGGCAGAGGTACCTACGAGCTATAATTGCTTTCTAGTTTTATTGTTTGCTCTAAGCTCGACTTTTTTATTGTAAGTGATTATCACTGTCATTTTCATTTTATTATTCAGGTATAGTTTTAGAAACTGACCAACTCAGTCATATGACACTTTAGCATATCGTTAGCATATAGTTATACGAAGGGCATTCAAAAGGTTTAGCAAGTCGATATGTTAGACTGAAAAACTTTTCAATATTTATACACCAATAAAATGCACGTTTCTTCGGAACTTTTGTGAGCTTAAAGCGGATATGATGTCATTGTAACTTATGACGTCATAAGGCGTTTTATATCGGTCCCTCCAGCCAGGCTTCTACCACAGACTTGAGTCATTCATTGGTTGAATAGCGGACACCAGAAAGAAAATTTTTCAAACTTAGAAAAAGATAAGTTACTGTAGATCAAGCCTCTGCTGTATGTAGGGTGGTCTTATGTATGAAGCCAGAGTCGTGAACATCTTGCTGGATAATTTCAACTTTGGGATTTGGCTGCAGTGCCGGGCACTGCCGAATTTTAGCGAGATCTTCGGGTCTCGCTCCCAGGCCCACACACATCAGGGCTCCGCAGGTAAATTTTACGGACAACGTCAAATCCTGACGTGACATCGTAATTAACAGAAGCATTCTTATTAATGGCCAGCACAGATTTTGGCTACTGTGTCTTTATATTGCAAATATGAAATTCATGAACGTATTTGTCAGGGCTTCCACGAAATCACATAACCCAGGGTCTTGCATTCGTAAATCCGGCTGCAGACTGGAGAATTGTCGTGCGTATATTTGTGCTGCTTGTATTAGCACTCCGAATCATATCAGTTTAACGCTTTATGACATCATAAATTTTAATGACATCACACCCGCTTTAAGCTCATATGACTACGGGAGAAATATAACTTTTGTCGATGTATAAATTTTAAACAGTTTTTTCGTCTAATATATGGGGGCCTATTAAGTTGTAAACTTTGTTTAATTTTCCTCGTATGTACAGTTTTTTCATGGCTGGCACAGATTTTGGCTATTGGATATTTATAATCGGAAATGAGAAATTCATAGACGTACTTGTTAGGGCTCTCATAAAATCACATGTCCCAGGGCCTAGTGTTAGAAAATCTGACGTTAGATTAAAGAAATGTCATGCAACAGCAAGCGCAATTTTACACTGATTGCGCTGGCACTCCAAATCGTTCCTGTTTAACGCTCTATGACGTCATACATTACAATGACATCATATTTGCTTTAGGCTTGTACGTGTTTAGGAGAAACATGAGTTTTATTGGTGTATAAATTTTAAAAAGTTTTTCAGTTTTAACATATCAACTGCTTAACTTTTTGAATGCCCCTCGTATCATTAAACTACTAAACATTGTCAAGGGTGTTTTACTGATTAACTGCAGTGTCGTGATAATCATATCACGCTGTAGCATTTTATGTGAATTTTGTTTGTTCTCGTTTCAGTTTTGAATTATTTAGTCTTTGACCGTTGTTTACTTTCTGGTTTTAGTTCTATTTTGGATATTAAATTTTTGTTAACAACTTTATTATTTTTCTGTTCATGGCCATTTTTTGTTTTCGCTTTTACTAGTTAAAAATGAAAATCACACTGGTGACTGTATGTTGGTGCTGCTGTGCGCAGACAAGAATTGTTCGGTCATGGGACAGCAGGCAACGTCAGTTATTGTTTGCTCCTGCCATGAACACTTTGATGTGGCAGCATCCCATTACAAGTCGGCAGATTGATGTTCTTTGTAGCTTTGGCTTTCAGCAGATTGAATGCATTGAGAAGACTCTAGCCTGTGGCGACACTGGTGTGTAAAATATTACACACAAATCTGAGACTGTTTTTAATGTTCTTCAGCTTTGTCCCAATTGAAGATCAGCTCCATTTGACTAAAAATAGATTGTGTTTAGTTTACTGATCAGTAAAGCTGTTGAAGATTAAAATTTGTCAGTTTTCTAACTAGGACACAGATGTACTTGATTAGTATATGTTTAATATGGAACATGAGATAATGATTAACTAATTTTAATTTTAAGTAAGAACTGACCAAGCAAATACAAAGCAACATAATGAGTTATTTGTCCTAGAAAGCACTGGTCAGTTATTCAGCAAACTGCTGTTGCAGTTGCACTAGTGACATAATTAGTAAGTTTTTTGTCCCAAACTATTTATATGTTCGCATTCCGCTGCGATTCATTTTGCAGATGCTTGTCATTGCATCTAGTTATAACTATTTTTTTGTGACTACAGTTTAAACAAAAATTTAATGGTTACAATTGTTATTAATCTTTAACAACTAATCATCCGATTAATCGCACAATTAATCGTAACAGATTTTAATGTCCATGGCTGTAGTGTAGTGTAGTTAATATCTGTTCATTTAGTAAACTTTGGTTTCATCATCTTTATACATAGCACCAAGTCTTATTACAACCATAAAATATGTATGATACTGATTTACTAATCTGTGCTGTGTATGTGCAGGTAAAGGAGCCATGGCTGAGGTTGCAACCATTGTTGATAGGATTATTACGAACTGCAGAGAGCTTTGTGAGAGAAACAATGATGTCTGAGTATTTGTATTTTATGCGTCATGTACATAACACCATAATGGTTCCTACTAGTCTGCAGAATTCACTTTCCCTTATTTTTCCCTGGCTTTCCAGGACAAATCATTTTCCCCTACTAATTTGTTCACGTTAAATACCAATGTCAGTTTTCAATCGCTTGCAATCACACTAGAAACAAGGGTGGCAGAACAAATTTAAATGTCTGACTTTCCCTGACCCTTTGAGTTTTCCCTGACTTTCCCTGAGCATAGGAACCATTCATTCACAATATTGCATTGAGCTTAGTAATGAAATTGATTAATTTAAGATAACTGTAAGTCCACATATTGTTTTGGTTAAAATACTGAATGTATGTAACATGCATATCTACACTGTGTCTCAGAAAAAGACCCAGACATTATCGTTGGGCGAGGTGGAAACCCAAATGGTTGTTTGATGGTCAGTTGTGTCAGGAATATTCATACCAAAAAAATTATTAAAGTCCTTTATTAAATCCTTTAAGTTGCAATGGATAATGTTGGGATCCTGTTTTGATACAGAGTGAGTATGCAGAATTTATTATATGCACAATTTCTTTGTAACTGCTGAGATTACAACTGTAGAGAATGGTCAGCACTGGATGATATGTGAACTCTGCCAATCCATAGACCAAGCATATTGTCACTATTTATTCTAGAACAAACAGCGCTATACTATGACATTTAGTCTTTTTACAAAATACTGTAAGTATAAGCAAATAAGAAAACACAAATTTATATAGCACATCACATTCTGAAAAACCTAATACATATTAGACTGTAAAACATTTTAAATGTGGCTGTATTTTGTCTCAGTTGAAAAATTGAATTTTGATGGTCAATATTTATTTTCAATGAATACAACGGTTTTAAAAAGAACAAAAGTTACACGAGTAACATAAGACTGCAAAGCTACTAAACCAACATACAGAAGTCATTTCGGATACCAGTAAAAATTATCAAAACTGCAAAACTGTAAGTGTAGCTTCAAAGTGTGCACATTTTTATGTGCCACCTAGCACTATACAAACAGCTGAAAATCACAGAATCGAAACAAAAGTTAACTGGTCATAAATAAAAACAAAAAACACTGCTATCACCAACAGACGAAGCAACAAAATAAATAACCAATGAGAAACTGTGGAACAACTCAAATGGACATGAATGCTGATAATTATTTATATACAAATAACTAATAAATAGTAGTGAAATATTCAAAACTTACTAAAGACAAACACAAAATAAGTTTCACAAATTAGCAAGAAATACATGGCACAACAATGACCAGAAGTCTAGAAAAAATACGTGAGATACAGGAAACAAGTCATTTGGCAAGTTAAGTCATAAGCTGTTCACACAAATAAGCCAGTTACTGTCATTATATTAAAAAATTTGACAAGAAAAAAACTAGCGATCAAATGCAGTATCCAGCAGATGCTGCTGAAGTGTATTTTTCTCAGTAATATAAAAGGGGCTTAAACCGATACTCAAACTGAGTTCATGTTTAGGTTTTCTCATGACATCATGCTTACCATAACTTAGTTCGATTGTGCTGATTAGTATAATGAATAACGAATGATCTAGCGACATGTAAACACTTGTAAGACGTAATTAACAGCAGCAGCAACAACAATGGTTTGTATCATCACTGCAGAACACAGAGCAATAAGAGTTCTTTCTACTACAAAAGTGAAACTTCTTTTGATTAGCAAAATGACAATATTTTTCACTACGGTACTGACTGCATTAACAAGCCATCTTACAATTTTAATTTTTTAATTTTGACAGTCAAATGTACAATCAGCGAGAGGGCATTACCACCATGGACTAGATAGTTGCATTAATGCAGCGATGACTGACGTGACATGTTACCAGCTTGAATACATTCTGCATGTACAGCAAGACTTAGCTCTGTGCTCTGTTCACAGTGAGAATAAATAAATAACACGGCTTGCCTAGCTGACACGTTTGCAATCTCCAAGTCCGTACCATGACCATTCCAGACATAATGTTTATAGTTTAATAAATAAATAAATAAACAGCACATAAACTACAACTACAGTAATGTAAATTTCATGTATAACATGAGGCGCATCCAGTAATGTAGCGGCTACGAGATTTCGGCTGCGATACACTGCAACCTGCTACAATTTTTTGTCAGACAACAATCTGCATTAGCGGCTAGCACAGATGAACATGACGTCATATTTGTCCACTAAAGACGGCTGTTGGTGGTTGTAATAGGCGAGTTGCGAGTAAAACTAGTAATCACGCAAACGATTTTGCATTAATATTATTTTATACTGTATGGTGACACATTCAGATCAGTGATTTTTCAACTGTCATCCAAAAATTGATAAGTTCAGAAGCCCGGATGTTGGCCTAAACTACAATGTAGCGTAAAATTTTTATGCTACAATATGCTCGTAGTGGCTGGTAGCTGTCTTGGCGTAGCCGAGTGTCGAGTAGTGTAGCAGCAATGAGCTGCGCATAGCCGCTATGTTACCGGACGCGCCTATGATTCACGTTCAAGCTGCAATAGAGTACATCGACAATCTGTGTGGACGATAAGCAGCTGACAGAAAAGTTCCCAAAAAATGGGTCACAAACATGGCAACAAATCCGCCAACTACTTAGCAAGTTGGTGATGGTGAACAAAACTTGTCAGAAGAGTGACCAGTAAGACGGTCATGACACAACTAGGCCTACAAGTCAAGCCACAAGTCAAGTACAACTGCTTTTGTTTCAGCAATGTCACATACACGTACAGACAGACAGAGAGATGGAAAGACTGATACAATAACAGCAACTACATGTACAGTGTAATACTGTCAAGTCATGTCACCAATTGATGATTCCCCACCTCCAATAAAGTAACTGAAACAGACCAATACACTAGCAGTAGTCATTGGCTAGCAGACAACACCAAATGAACGTCAATAATAACATTGACAACAACCTGACAGCCATCAGTGATGCACATGGTCAACAAGTGGAAAAATGATTTTCAATAATGTGCAATCACTGCTGCAATGCTCTCACAGTTAATGGGCAGTTCTGTGCGTTGTTATATTTGCACACATTACCAGTCCATTTATTATATGAAAATCTGACTTGCTGTAAGGAATTTTAATCCACTTCCATTTTCCAGTTAAAGCTAATGTCAAATTTTTCTTAGCGTTCTTTGTAAAAGTACACGAAAATCATTAGCTGACACTTTTTATGCCTCCGCCAAATACAACATAGTGGCCGGAGGAATTATGTTTTCAGAGTGTTCGTGCGTCCATCCGTGCGTGCGTGCATGGACTTGAGCACAAATATCTCTGGAATTGATGGAGATATTGACAAGCGGTAAACTGCGTTATCAACTACGATCTCTCCTGTGTTGAACAGAAAAAATTCATGAACTTTGGTCCACTAACAACGACGGTTAGTTGGCTAATGTTTATCCATCATCAGTTGTCACTGCGCGTTTCTAGACAGCAAACGCAAGCCATTATACAGTAGGTCTACTCAGTTGATGTTACGCGTATAGTGATGCAGTCACTTTTCTGATTTAATTTCTCTTCTAATTCATCAAATCGCCTAATTCTTTCTCGATCAATTAAACCCTAAGTCTTTCTGCAACATTGGGGTTTGGTCATTAATTTCGTCGGGTTCCCTATTAATTAGTAATTAATCATTACTCAACACTTTCAATGTTCAAAAATTATTCTCTCACTTAAAAAGTTTGCAGCCATGCTCATTAGCCATGCAAATAATGAATATTCATGAGATGCGACAAATCATGCCGCATTTTCATCATGCGTAACCAATCACCGGCGGCCAGGTCCAGTTATCACTTGACTATAAATAGATTCTTTGTGATTTCCATTTTTTCGCATTATATGCTCTCTCTGCAATAGCTAGCTTCTTGTCACACATTGGTGTTGGCATAATAGTCGATGGAGTCGTAATGACCATCTAGTTATTCTTTATTCCATCACAGAAATGTGTCTTGTACCGTAGGACATGAGTGAAATTTGCATTAAAAATTGCCATGCGAGAGCGATTATTGGGAATACTGATTATTATACTGCGCAGACCATTAGACAATGTGTAGAACTGTAGACTGCAGTCACTCAACATCAGTAACACCACAACAACACTGATAAAGCAACAATACACAATGTAGAACCACCGCACGAAGCAGCAGACACGATGGCTACTGACAGTATCAGACAGTATAGAACTGAGTTGCGGCTGACGACTGCACTTCAATCTGACTCAGTTTAAACTGCAGACGTTTTAGCCACTTGGTCAGCATGTCACAATCAAGCTGACAGCCAGCCGAGTGAACGTCCTTCGGCTGCCAGTTCTGCACCATCTGCAGGCGCACCTGCATGTGCCCCGTCAACTACAAGCACACGAGATGAGACAGCACACTTGAGACCAGCAGCATCGTGGATTGAAAATGTACGCAATTTTCTGACAGGGTTTGTGGCATAGTTATCAACTGCAAACACTGTTAGAAACACAGTTTTAAAGAATATGTAAGATACGGTGATGATATGTAAGACAGGTGATGATAAAAAGTCAGCAGGTTTCACTTAGAACATACCTGACTGTGATAAGAATAGAGAATTGGAATCCACATTGAGAACAGCTACAAATGCACATCATACGCATAATAAGTATTATATACATGTTTAAGCTATACATACTGAGACATGTCATCGGATGCTAGCTGTTCACAGTCAGATTAAGCACAAATAATACTTTCAGTTGTTATTGTCACATTCTGCCTACAACTGATACACGAATTTGATTCGTTAGTAGTGCTAATCACTCATTCTGTTACGTAGCTAGGATAATTAAAATTAGTAGTGCTAATAGTAATTAGTAGTGCTAAAAGTAGTGCTAATCACTCATTCTGTTACGTAGCTAGGATAATGGTCTGGCAACTAAGTCCAGCCAGCCAAGTTCTGTCTGACAACAACAAATTTTAGTAGTTCACATTTGCATATGCAGTAATTCTAGAAAACTGGTCACTTAAAGCCCAAGTCGCACGAAAAAAAGATATTGGCTAAATATGTGTAGAATATAATACTAATTAATAATATGCTGATCATTTGAAATAAAAACATCGCTTTACATTAGTTTCAATAAAAATAATGTTGTGTGAATGGAAATGTGACGTCACAAACAACGCTTTGTCTATAGCATTTATTTCAGCATGCGAGGAAGTTTAAACGCCATGAGCTAGCCGTAGTGTCGATGCAGTGCATGCTCAGAGAGGGTAACTCGCTTGCATTCCAGAAGCGAAAGTCGGAATCAGTCAGCGATTGGTGCAATGGAAAGGGCAAACAGTCAGCCTACTTCCGGTATGACAGTGACATCTCAAAACGCAGGTGAAGTCTTTTCACCCGGTACCGCGCTCCATTGATGCTGCTAACGTTCAAAGTTGTTTGCAACGTCACAGTTTTGTCACATTTGTCCATTTTAAACTTAATTTTTACAGTATAAAGATAACACTGGCAGCAGGAAGATTAATAAATATTGACAAATTAGCATTTGATTAAGCCAATTAGCGCCTTATAACAGTTACATAAACTGATGATAAACTTTAAACAAATGACCAAAATAATCAGGTAAAATGCAAAATCACTGATCAGAGCTGGTGAATCATAAGCAGGCAAGTATAAGTTTTGGCTGGGGGTTCAACCCTCAAATCCCACCTTCCCCTGCCTTCCCCTGAAGGTGCAGAGATCCAATCTAACACAATGTGTCGCTGAACGTCACAAGTGTACCTGCAAAATGGCATTTTAATCTGTCAAATGGTTCAAATAGAGTACATAAGTGTGATAGATCTTGCTACCGAAAAATTGGTAGCTATAGGCAAAAAACTCACAAACAGTGTTGCATGTGACAATGTATTAGATCATGATGTCAAAGAAAGCTCGACACAAATGGAATAAAACAAACCCGTGTAAGGACGGTTGAGTTGCATTCTTGCAGAGCTTCCATTAGACTCAAGAAGTGAAGGTTGACCATCTCTGCAAGCTGAACACAATATCACATGCACAGCATTCAACGACACACCTTTCTGCAACGGCATAATTGTGCTTCAAAACATACAGTACTTCCAAGTAGTATCAATCACAAAGCACTGTCAGCATGTTGAGCTGTGTTGTTATGTGTGAAACAGAACTACTGCACACTATTACTGCAAATATTGAACAACATTTTAAGAATCTTGAAATCACGTTGCAGACAGGAGCTGCTCAAAAGTACAATGTGAAACAGAATAGTGGCACAAATGCTTCAAAGTGAACAATTAACGATGGTCAGTAACAATAATAGTGAATGGTGGCCGCCAACCTCTAGATCGAGCTGGTTGACTTAAGCCTCAGATCCATCTAAACTGGCAGCTATAGTACTACATTCACCCATGATATTTATTGCAACTCAGCTCAAAAATGCTACTCATTTTCCCATCCGCAGACGGTAAAAAGCTGAGTCGACATAGCTGGCTGGCTTCCCAGCGAGATGGTTTACCTGCCCGCAGACAGCCACTCATCCCGATACTGGTCGAGCCAAGCACAGAGTAACTTCGTTACCACTATGCCATGCCACCAACGACATATACACCGTGTCTCAGAAAAAACAGTCAAAATTGTTTCAGTCATAACTTTGTCAAATTTTTACTAAATTTAATAATTTTTGGCAAGTTAATGGCTAAGACGATGAAATTGTGTAAGACGCACTAATTTTCCACCTCACCTAATTTATGTCAATGCACAACCATGTGAAACATAAATGCTCCAAATTGTTGCATAATGCTGAGTTGCTGTCTCGTCTCAAGTAAGAACTGTAACGAGTTAATTAGGCACAAAATACACCAAAATGTGAATTATTTAACAGAATTATAAGTTTGTGTAACAACTCGCTTGCAATTTAGAATTTATGCCGAAGTGTGCTCCGCATACAAAAAAAAGAGATGAAATGGCTTAGATGCAACGCCAATGGCTGATAGCAGAATCAACGATCGACTGATCAAATGCATTCACTCATCGATTAGACAGGTTTTAAGCTCATCAGCCAGCTATTTTGTTGCCTGCTGTTTTCAGCATAAAATATTTAATACCTCAAAATTATTAAACCACGTCGCACCCTCTGTCGAACTGATGATGCAAAGGTGAAACTATTTGATACAAATAATTGCCACGTAATGTAGCAATTTACAGGATCTGTGTTTCACACGGTAGTGCGTTGACATAAATTAGCTGAGGTGGTAAATGCACCGTACATAATAATATCGTTTTAACCATTGTTGTGCAAAAAATTATCAAAGTTGGTGGAAATTTGACAAAGTTATGCCAAAAACAATTTTGACTGTTTTTTTTTGAGACACGGTGTAGAAGAAAGCAGACGAACCACTTTGGAATGTGAGAGAAGCTGAAGAATGCCTGGAGTGACGCGACCCCAGAAGTCCATGACGGTCTGATGAGCGTTGATGTAAGACTCGGTGTCAGTGAAGCTGAGTGCAGCAAGAGACTCGCAGTACATCGTCCACAACTGCGTCCAGTCCACAAACACACACTCGTCATATTCACACTTATCAGCTCTGCCACATTTTATCATAATGATGTTTAAAAAGGTTCAAGAGCGGAAGGCAAGACGTTGCCGTTTTCCAACAAACAGTTGCAAATTCGAGTGTTTTAGCATTTCAAATTTGCCCCCAAATTTCCCAAAATACAAGTATACAAGTTGCGTATTTTTGGAAGCAAATTTTTAATAAATCCATTAAAAGATCCATCGAACAAAAAAGAAAGTTTTCCAGCAAGCTAAAATTTGTGGCGTAGGAACTGGAAGGATAGTTTCTCCCACTGTCCCCACTTGCTACGACAATACTATAATAATGGTAACTCTTTCTGCCAGTCAGTCACTTAAGTGAGTAGTAAAAAACCACCAAGCCAACCACATTACTTTCGCAGACACAAAACAACAATGTCAAATAAAATGACAAATAAGTGTCGACCAAAAAAGTGGCCGTAAAGAGAGAAAAGAAGCACAACCTGACACAGCGTGAAAGCATGGAACAGTGAAGACATGTGCAGCACTGAGGCCTGCAAATACATAAACACATCAACATTATCTGCACGTGTGTCAGTGTTTACTCATAACTCACACCACCTTGCCTTATTATCCATGCGACATTCTATAACGACTAGCACTACAGAGTTTTTAAAGCTCAGCCAGTGAGTCTGTGGCCTGACTATGATGCCAATGACTATCCAACTTAACTTACGTATTACTTATTACTCTATCAATAAAACATCAACTCGATGCGTCATCAGCTGGGGACTGTCAAGATTAAGCAACACGCCATACAGAAAGCACCACACTAAACAATACACTATACAGAATGACACAAGAACTAGCCTACCATACAAATCTCAAACTGCTCAACAAAGCCCATCACTTTGATGTAGAAACTAGCTTCAAGACTAAACAATACACCATACAAAATAGATACATGCACTATGCTATTGTCCAAACCTTGGACTGCTCAGCAAAGCCAGTCAGGATAACCATGATGTGATCAGCAATGTACGAGCTGGCTTCAAGGTCGAGAGGCTGACAGACGGTCACCGCCGCAGCCTTCGTCACGGCCGTGTGAGTCAGCGAGCCAATCAGAAGCCACGACAGCACTCGTATGTGAGCGACCGAATCTATGAACTCCCGTGGACTACAACAAACGGACAAACAGACATGCAAATGCAGACATACAACAGAAACACACAGATAAACAGACAGACAGACATACAGAAGTTGTTGCAAATTCTAATAACTCAATTACAAAAAAGTACTTTTACATAATGACCTGGTCATGAATACAAAGAAATACAAATGAACTGTAGAGCTGCAAGATAAAATGCACATTACAAATGATAGTGCAAGTTAGACACAACACAACAAGCAATAACCCTTGCTGCATGGCAGATGGCGGATGATAGAGCCAAGGCAAGTATCGATTGAGTATTCTGTTGTCCCGACCGCCAGCACGTGAAAACTCCAGTGCCACAAACTGTGCTATGCCAGCCTTCAGATGACTGCCCAATGTGTCCTCGTTCAGGTTCTGTACCGCAACGCCCATCTTTAGGTTGTTCTGCAGAACACAAGCCAGCGTAACATTATTATTCATTACTGCTACCAGCGGTAAAAACAAGACCAAAAATGTTAAGACCAGGCACAAGACCGAAACTATAAAAACCAAAAAATGCCAAATTTTCAACAATACTGTGTACGATGCCAAACTGATGCCAAAGTTGATTATTATTGCCGAAATGAAAAATAAAATGCGAAATCCAAAAAATAACGTCAAACTGCCAAACAAAAAATGTTTACAGCCAAGTTACTTTAAAATTCCTAATCTAGTTTATTCGGCATTTTAAAATGCCAGTTGACAACCCTTCCGATGCACCAGAAAATCCACTGGCAAATATAACAACCTGCAGAGACCAAGCAGACTCAGCCTCGATGCGTCGATACCTTAACTTTGTTGATAGTGTGAAGATCGGCGATGAATTCTACACATTCAGTGAGATGCTGTCGCATGCATTCGGCAGCGTTGGTCGAGACAAGACTCTGTGAGTACGGATTGTATTGGTACGACATCAGGTCAGCTACAATGTTGACTGGACCCAGCGTGCCTCCAGCGTCCACGCACACCAACTACATGGGCACATGTACGCATTAACTCAACTCAAGTGTAGCTAATGTACACCGTGTCCAGAAAAAACATCAATATACTGCATTGTACTAGATACTGCACTGCTGAAGTGCTTAAGCAAATATGCAGTAAGAGCTTATACCACTCCAGACAATGCGGTATCATACTTAACCATGCTCAGTTTGCACTGTTGTTTGCTTTACAATGCATGAATCCAACCAAAAGTTGTGAAAGCAGTATACCAGTGCGAGCTCAGTGCGGTTTAAATGACATGATATGTTATACAATATATGATAAATATGTATAAATATGATAGGTTATGACCTGTACAAGGAGAATGAGGTTTTCATCAGGAAGAGTCATCTTGAACTTGAGAGCTTGAATCAGCTCCAGAACAATGCAGCGTGGCAGAAACAACTTGTCTCGCTCCTGTGCAACCAAAATCTCTATGTTACCACTACTTACTTACTAACTTACTTATTATCACACAGGCATGACCATTAGAAGGACGCTATATACACCAGGCTAGCTCATTGCCATTATACAGCATTACATGGCTAGCAGGGAGGTAAATGTGCATAAGCTGAGACCGTTCTAGAAGCCAATTCAGGAAAGACCAACCAACCAGACTGGGTCAAAAACCGATCCAAGGTTTTCTCAGAGATCAAAATCTTTAAATACGACATGACCCCAAAACCAGACTTAAATCAAACAGATCGCTGTTTAATCATTTTTCCTATGACATTTGTTCGCTGCACAAGCCAATAGTCAGCTGTGAAGTTCTTCATATTTATGAACAGTGTTAACAGTATTGGAATTCAGCTGAATCAGTGTAATCAGCTGAATCACATTTTACTTGCATGCTTACTTTCCTACACTATGAAAAAAACAATACTCAGCTGATGCAATATTGACAGACAGAACCTTTATAATAGCTATGCCAGACAATGAAGTAAGAAGTATAAAAAGTGTCAATTAATATAGCGCCTACTCAAAAAAATCTCTAATGAACATATCATGAACTGCTTGCAAAATGGTTAAAATGTTCAACGTCAACTGATAGCACATTGAACCTTTGTCAGAGCTCTGCCAGACAACGAACAGATGTCAATCAACTGCTGCAGATGAAACGAGCAGTTTTGTACGGTGTAACTCAACAACTTGGAAAACGGCTCCAGGATTCCCTACGAAGTGAGCACATTACATACAGAGTGGATCAAAAACACTGGATCTGTGCAAGGCAACTCAAACGAATAATCAATCGAACATTAATCAACCAATCAATAAATCAACAGAGCATGCCTTCAACAAAGTTCTCAGAGACACATGATAACTTTATTTTGCAAATAAATCTGGCACAGTACTAAAATTCTCGACTAAGAAAATCACCAATAACATGCAGTCTTCACGTACATAACTGGCTTGTGAGGTTAATTAAACTCAGACAAATTGGAAGCCCCAACTTAAGCTGTTTCAATAGCAACCATTTACAATGTGTACTCTGTAATCAATGAAACACGTTCCAGAGAACATTACTGCATTTTAATTAAAAATAATTAGAAATTTTAACGTTATAAACTAACAGACAGCTATATAGAAAGAACGGTAGCAAGTGACTGCCAATAACTTTGTTGTTCCTAAACAGAAGTGAACTCCCAATACAATTTAAACAAAAAATGTATGAGAGTGCATTGCAAGACAAACAATAAACATCAATCCAAATCTGCTAAAAGCTATTTTTAAATATTTCAATTAATCTTAAATACTGTAAAGCCAAAAAACTGCAACTTTTTAATGGGCCACAGCCTCCCCACAGAAACGCACAAAGACAGAAGAGATGAATGAAATGAGAATAAATTTCTGACTTTGGCTGCAGCGAGTCCAGGAATCTTGAGAACTCCGATCATCATCCTGAGGACAGAATCCATCTCGAATGAGTCAGACGACAGCATCAGCAGCAGACGTCGGAAGAAAACGTCAAACTGTGTGAGAATTGCCGGCCAGGCCGGTGACGAGTTCTCCAGTACGATGCAGTCCAGGTATGTCGCAAGGTTGACAAGCAAGTTGTTCAGCTCATCATTTGTCATCGTCTTAACATCATTCACTCCCTAAAATACACGAAACAATAGCTTGCATCGTACCAAAAATTAGCACTGTTATGGATTAAATTTTTAAAATCAATTAATCTCCAAAGATTAATCAAAATTAATCGACTAATTTTTGTAGACGACGAAAACTGCAAAATTCAACTACTGGTTGATGTTGTCTTTCTCAAGCTAGAGCAAAACCAAAAAGTGATGACGATGATGTGTGTACACAAACTGCTTAGTCAAAGATACAAAGTGCAGATATTTGAACTAACACTGTACTCCTACAAGTACAAACTTTGATGACATGTCCTATATGTGAAATTAGTGCAGTTTACAGTCAATAGTCTGGAAAAGTGCAAATTAGTGGTGTTAACGAGTGAAAAATGTAAATAAAAGTTTAACGATATGACAAAATAATTTTTTTTAAATTTGTAATGATTACTCGATTAAACAATTAAGCTGTGATTTTGGCCTTAGGGTTGCTGTATCTCAGAAACTCTACAAATATAACTGATCTCTAACAGATCAAACGAATAACATATGAACTTATGATCAGTACCAAAAAATGTGGCTGGCTAAAGATTCACCTTACGTCAACCACATCCCTCTGCTAAGAATTGACCAAATCCATTCAGTTCAAGCAGATATACTTTAAACTGTTTCCGAACAACTACAAGATAGCTTCTTGCTGATAAGTAGTGCAATACCTCGAGCAACAGCTGGAGAGCAGCGTAACAGTTGAGATCAGCAAAGTCAGTGAGCGCAGCAGAAATCATCTTGAGCAGGTCACTGTCTACACTCACATAACACAAACAAACACTGTATTATCATCATCATCATCAGCAGCAGCAGCAGCAGCAGCAACAGTAGTAGTAGCGATACAACTTATCAACTGCATAACATACACACAGAATGCTGTTAGAGGTATTCAGTGTTCACAGCTTCACACACCTATCAACTTGTTTACATCATACATATAATTAATGAATTCAGACAACTTCAACAATGCCGATGATGACAAACCTCCGAGGTGCGACATGAAGATCTGCGGAAACACGTTGTTGGGCGCAAGCTGGTGGAGAACACAGCGAAGAAACTGGCGAGCAACACTCACGCAATTACCCGGCACAATTACACCACTTCTAGCAAGCACACAAACCGACAATAACAGCACTTCTATGATAAAAAACATTATAATGGTTGTGTATAGCTCTGCATAAGAAACCCAAGGCAGAGCTACGGAGCATTACATCACCTGCCACACAGGACAACATGGTGTTACCCACCACCCAACACAGGTAAACGTGACCAAACTTAACCTTGGCCAGACTAACCTAGTACTGAACTTAAGTACTCAGTTGGAAAACTGGGTTTACCTAGGTGTTGGCTGTATACCTGGGGCCGTATGCATAACAATGTCATAACTTTAGCCTTGGACTAAATTCAAGTTACGATGGACTAACTGCTAAGTTGGTATGCATAACAGTGACTTATCACTAGTTTGGGTGTAAATAAGAGCTAAAGTTAGTCCCCCTTGAGACCAGGCATAACTGGTTTAGTCCGGCATAAATGAAGTTGTTAACGACACAATTATGAACACTGTGTATCATACAACACTTATGGCTAGTCAGTATACATTACTGACACAATTCTAGTATTAAAACTCGAGGAATAAAACATTTGTTGCCTGATTTTGTTTGCACATTTCTGCATGACACATTTCTACTGCCTGCGTTGCTGTAATTAGCCTATCATATAGGCCATAGGCGTCATGAATATTAATGAACTGCCTGTGGCTGCAGAAGCGTGAGCAGACGACAACTTCGCCAGCACGCGCATGCGTCAACGCGAGAATGGGTGACTTCATGCTAGGGAATTCCAAAATGGAATTACCCAACATCACCTACGTCGGGACTTGCTAGTCCATCTGCTACGTCATCTTATTGCATACCGACTAACTTCGTTGATTAGTCTCGGACTTGTTGGTCGCGACGTAGCCGCAAGTCTCGGTGTAAACTAAAATGTTGTTATGCATATGGCCCCTGGATGCTTTACTGGTTGCTTTACCTGTCTACAAACAGTCACCCATCCAAGCAGTAACCACTTAATAGCAACGCAACCAGAAATCGAACACCTTTTCATTAACATAAAGATGCCACATTTAACAAACAGCAACAGAATTATAATCTTGCTCAAACACATCAAACTATGCCTGTTATAAATATGTTCAGCATGACTTAGATGTTGACATTGCAGCAAAATAACCTGATGTGACAAGCATACTTACAGATCGACCTGCCAAGGATGTAGACTACATGTTGCAACTCTAAATCACAGACACAACACACATTCCATTAGTACAGCTGATGTTAAACCGCATCAAAACAAAACATTACATGCAGTAGTGAAAGCACAAGTAGTTAAGTGTGACATGCAATTACATTACGGTATAGGTCAGATATAGCAAAGATAAGACAGTCTGCTAGTGACTAGTGATTCACTTCTTTTGCTTGTTTCTAATAAAACTCACAGCATAATTTATCAACACAGCCACTCCACATAACTGAGAGTCTCATCTCTACATATTACATGCAGGTTCGACTAAAAAAAATATGTCAGCGAGTGCCAACATAACATACGGCTGTCAGCATACAGCAGTGCCACTTTAATCCTAACCTCGACCTTTCTTACTTTTTGAACTGAGAACTTGCATGCTGGAGAACATTCACACCAATTCTGTTTTTTACAACTTGTTTTCACATTAGGAGCCTGTAGAGGAGACAAGCAAAACCAATAATGCAGGCTTATTAGAATGGTAGATAACGTAAAGGAGCCATACTCCGACGGGGCTTAGGCGGAGGTGCCCTGACATAGGCCAGTGAGCCTGTAGGTGGAGAGAACACTGAGTCCGTGACAAACGGCCAGTGCCACACCGACCTACAGTTACCTTCCTAGCTGCAAAGTGTTACCATCCCTTGGCCAGTAGTACCACATTCTACCATTTAACAATGTGGCACACGGGTGTGAACAACTTGCCCAGATAGTGGACAGGCCGGGAGTCAAACACCCACCCTTTCAATATTGAGCCAACAACCTAAACCACTGAGCCACCAAGCCAGCCATTAAGATGGCCGTAGTAAAAGTTGATATTACAGTAAAATATCAGTACCTGGAGACAGCATGTAGCATGTCAAGGAGTAGCGGTGCAGCCAGTGCAGGTTCACGGTGAATGAACGTGGCCAGACACACAATGCACAAGCTGATTGTCTCATCGTCGTACGACTCCAGTACAACGTGACACGAAGGACATCGATCAATCACCAGGTTATCAGTGGCAGCAGCAGCAGCACTGGCAGAGCGGGCGTTGGTTGATTGCGGACGTCCTTTGATGCCGCCACTGGACTGAGACTGTGACGCTGGCTTATTCAACATGTCAGCACGACGCATACGACGTCTAGCAAATCACACAGCAATCATACAACCAGTGATCTCACTATTTGACTTTTAAACTTTCACTTTTGTTTAGCCAATTTGCTGAACGAAAGTTTGGTTATATACGTACATAGCCAAACAACGAAGTGATTTTTCTAAGCCTATCTCTGAGCGGAAATTTCAATCTAAGTCCGACTCAGCGAAATAGCTCAGCAAAAATCTAAGTCAAAAACTAAAGTCACCCTTGTGTTAGCTCACAGCTTAGATCTCATATCTCATATCTCATTATGCCACACATGCACTTGTATGCAATACGGCCTATGTCTACAATAATGTCTACAGTGGGATAATGGATTGATAACTCATCGGTGCAGCAGTGTAACCAAATAACAACACTTTAGACCATACAACTGACAATCGGCCAAAGCAATAAACTACTACTACAACAACTACACTGTGTCTCAAAAAAAAACCGGACCCCTGTTACCTCTTGCAATAACTCCAACAGTCCTGGTTCAATAGCAATAGATTTTGACAAAAATAATCGTTAGAGAATCAGCACTTAATAGCATGTGTTACTTTGCGAGAAATTTTAAGAACAGAGTACCAGCTGAGG
>Ga0209367_1000940_pt1 | contig 33318 bp, 17 predicted proteins | sample WorMetLIZISLAND2_FD_187412 | JGI IMG/M metagenome (GOLD analysis project Ga0209367, IMG submission 187412) | Marine gutless worms symbiont microbial communities from Max Planck institute for Marine Microbiology, Germany - Olavius geniculatus... ... | reverse complement strand
CCTTTCCTCACCCTCCTCCCCTTCCTTTCCCTTCCCTTCCCCTACCCTCTCCTTAGAAGTAGGTTCCCCTTGAACCAGCTAGGGGGTCTAGGGGAGCGCTGTAAGCTTCCCCAGCGGGGTCCGGGGCGGAGTCCCGGCCGAAAACGAATTTGGTGCACTCTAAAGCAGCGAGAAAGCCACTGGTGGCAATCATTTTAAATATTCTAAGGAGCATGTTTTATCAACCATCAACAATTAGCATTGCTAACATGACGAAATGTGCAAATGACAACATGCATGATAACGGAGATATCATTAGACTGATGCTGGTCGTTGTGCCTGCATGGAAAAAAAGGGAAATTGCATAGTATTGTCAAATTCTGCATTTCGGTCTTTCTCCAAGCAGACAGGCCGACCAACATGTATGGACAACGAAATCAAAACATCCATGTGCAAAGTGCTTGTGTCTATTAAACTTTGCGTCACTCGAGTCAGCGAAAATCTGCAATCTGACCATTTGTTAAATTATACAATGTACAACGGTGTACAATGGTTGCGGTTTGTCAGCTCTATGTTTTCTGTTTGCTTTTATTGTGTTTTTTATGCTGCTTCGTGGTTCTTCACAACACAGCGGGGACTGGTTGTTTGCTTTGCCGATTGCTTCATGCGGGCTCAAGTTGGACGATGAAGCAGTGAAAGTTGCTGTCGGTCTGAGGCTGGGGTTGGATCTTTACGTCCCACACAACTGCCACTGTGGCTCCCCAGTTGACGCTCGTGGTCTTCACAGCTTTGTATGCAAGACAGCTCGGGGTAGATCAGCAAGACATCACGCTCTTAAGGACTTGGTAGCTCGTAGCTTTGCTTCAGCCGGAGTTCCCGTCACTAAAGAGCCAGCCGGATTATTCCGGTCGGACGGGAAACGTCCAGATGGCGTCTCATTGGTCCCTTGGCAGAGCGGCAAGTCGTTGTGTTGGAACGTCACGGTCACTTGTCCATTGGCCGAGTCATACGTCGACAGAGCATCTCACCAGGCAGGTTCAGCAGCAGAGTTGGCAGCCACTCGCAAAGAGGACAAATATGTTGATTTTGGCGCCCGTTATATCTTTGAGCCCATTGCCATTGAGACCTTGGGAGTTTTCAATGCATCAGCATTCGTCGATTATGACGTGCAAAGATATCAACAACTTTCTCATAGTTCAGTTTAATGTCCCTGTGGATAAACAAAAGCAGCAGTGCGTTCAGCCTCTCCTGTCCCATGTTACTGCGATATACGGTCTTCACAAAGCGCAGTGAGGAGTTACTGCGCTCCACCGTACAGGTCGTAATCGGCGTCAGCATAACGAGTTGAATCATTGCGTGCACGTTCGGGAACAGTGTCCGGTTGCAAGCAGCTAGTGTGTCAAGAAAAAATCATGTTCAAGTAAAGTCAAATTGGCGACAGACATATATCCTCAACAGGAAGAGGTTCTTAACATGTAACTTTTGAGAAGTTTAAAATGACCATTTCTGATAGTACAGTGACGGCGTCTGTGAGTCGCCCAAAGGGGGGGCCGGAGCCGGCTCGCCCCCCCCCCCTTGGATCCGCTACTGGACATCAGTTTACACTGCAAGACCATGGATACGGGCTAGTGCATCGCGCGGTTTGTTTGTTCTGTTTACGTCCCAGCGTTCGCTGGTACTCATTGTGCCTTCCTACGGAGCATAGATGTAAAAAAAAGTTCCAGAAAAAATTAAAAAACGTTAACAACGTAAAAAACGTGACAAAAATAAAAAAAACGTTTAAAAACGTTGATAACAAACGTTAGCCTCAATTTGTTCGACTTCTTGCCTAAAACCTAATGCTGTAATTGCAGTACAGCTAGAACTAAACAAAGAAATAAAATTTTAGCCAATTTCAATTCAACTGTGTAGTCATAAGACCACGTATCACTAGACTAAGTAAGTAAACTACCATCACTATAGCATATTAATTCGTTTATATAGCTTTAAAAGCCCTTCTCAACGTTCTCGGTAAAATTTTCAAATTTTGATGAACGTTCTAAGAAAATAAAAACGTTGAAAAAAAACGTTAAAAAACGTAAAAAACGTGGCAAGAATAAAAAACGTAAAAAACGTTATTACATCTATGCTACGGAGAATTAGCCAGGCTGAGTTGGCCTGGGTGATTGATTACATACCGAGATGGTCAACTCGCCTGCCGACGGTCACCCATCCAAGTACTAACCGGGCCCAACGTTACCAACTAAGCCAAACTGCCACCTCGTTAGCCACGTCAGCTAATTAAATAACAGGATTTGACCAGGTCTGGCTCTCAACAGACATATCTTGTAAATGCCGATACATTCGACTATAAGCAGCGTTAAGCCTACTGCATCACGAGATGCATTTTACTGCTAGTCGTCATTCAGTCGCCTATTACGCTTCTTGAGCCAGAAGCAGACTCAACTACACTGTCAAATCTCGTGCAAGGCTAAAGCTGTCCGCGGTAGCCGCCGTGGCATGCTGTGATATTTATAGCAATGACGTCAGCATCGGCCAATAATTATCGGCCTAGCTGAGTTTACCCAGTAGCAGCTAGTAACAGCATGGTTATTCGTCCTATCTCCCAATAGAAATATACCCAAAAATCTTTGGGTTTTGACGCATGATCTTGATATTCAATAGGATTATTGCGGTTGTCAAGGTACATGTTCACGCAAAATTGCAGTAGGCCGAAGTTAAACATAGCGGTTTACGAGTTATTGTGTTAACAGAAAAAACAAGCTATTAGCTTAGTTGACTGTCGCGCTCTACGCATGTCGTGATGGTTATTGCGACTTACTGTGTAGCCACAATACTGCACGATTGGCACATCATAGTGCGTTCAAGGTCATAAAAGGTCGATGATTTTAATGTTATTTGAAAGCCAGTATTCGACTTCCTATTATTGATCAATATCAACCTAGGCCCTATCTTGCACTGTTTAGCCACAATACACCGGTTACAGAGGACGACAGACGACGACGGACGACAACCGTGTAAAACGCCTATAGCATTGCTGTAGCGTTCGGTCAGCTTCATCGACTGCTGCGCTATTGAGTCTGTGCGTTGCAGACGACAGACAACCGACAGAGCGGGCAGCTTAGCACTGCGCCATGTTATATACGTCACAACCGACAAAAAACATTCGCTTAACAGCTGCAGCGACGACAGCAGACGTCTATCGGTGGGTACTTTTTACCAACAAGCCTGAGAGCTAGGTATACATGTAAACCGGATGTGAAGTGGCAACTGAACAAGAAGTGGTACATGAGTGATACAGGCGACGGTGGCGATACATGGCCCCCCGCTGTATCAATCTGTCAACAGCTATAGAGCTACAGCTGCAGCAGCAGGAACTGTTGTTACATGTAGATCCGCCATCATTGATGACATTGAAGCATAGCAGACACCGGCAAGGGACACGGACCCAGAATTTGCACAGGCAGTCAATGACGCAAATTATTGCCCGCAGACTTGTCGCACAGTCTAATAACTGTGAGAAACAGTGTTTCAAATCACGGCTCAAGAGTATGAGACGGCTTTATTGATTATACTTGCTTGTAACAGGTGCCTCCAAGACGTTGGTTTGTGAGTCGCTTTACGAATTTACAGATTGACTGAGCAGACAGATGAGAGTGTCATAAACAGCAGCTAAAACCAACAAACTGTAGAATAATCGCATGCCCTCTGTTTATATAGGGTTTACTTATGATTTACTGGCCTGCTAAATGAAGCAATAATATGGCTCCCTCAATGCATGGAGAACATCAAAAATACACCGCTGCACTGCAAAGGCCACCCACTATAGTAATGCATTCCAAGATCGCTCGCATTGCATGCATGAAAATGAGCAATTGTCTATATTTATAAGCTAAGCACTCAGCAACTACTCGTAATATAATAGTATACTAAAACAGTATACAACAAACAAAGCAAAGATGATGGTGGCTAGTGTCGTCATGTACGCAGTTATCCCTCCAGTTACCAGGCGTCTTAGGCGCTAACATGAAGCTAAGTCAACTATGTGATTAAACGTACACTAATCAGCGATTCATGTTTAAAAAACCTCCGCAAAAATTCTTGAATTTCGCTATTTTTGAGTGAGCGAGAGATAAACGAACGGACAGACAGACAGATAAACAAGATGCGTAATATGACAACAGAACGGCCGCGTAATAAAGAAGTAAAAACTAAAACTAAAATTAACTATGTAGCGAGAATAAACCTGACCAAGTGTTCAGCCACCAGTGCCTTCATTAAAACAATGCTTACCAAGGAGCATGCTACGATATGCTCCGTCGGCGATGGAGAAGACATGAGGTGGAACTTCATGACGCTTCTTGCCTTTGTACAATTCGACCACTTTTTCAGTGTAGATTGGCAAGCGCTTGTACGGGTTGACGACCACACAGAACAGCCCAGAGTACGTCTGCAAACAATTGCACAGCACACGCCTGCACAGCACACCAAATATGCTCAGATATAACATGAAAATTTTTAAAACCGATAAAATAGGATACAATAGGAATAAAATTTACAGATTTTCTTATTCTTTTACACTAGACTACATCATATCCATATTTACGGTCCTCTCAAAAAATGTGAAAGGCCACGACATTTTCCATGTGGCTCACGACACTGCGTTTCTTTCTAACTCAACATGTTTTCTTACAGTTATGCCACCGTTAGGATAGTTTCTTTAATAAGCCTTCCAAAACGAAATATTTGACAACTGCTATAGAAAAAGATAAATTCCATGCCTTCGTTTGACACAGTAGCCAATGACCCTGATTTACCAAGAGTTTAATATCTAAGCCACGTCAAAATATTTATGACTTGGTGATAATACAGCAGTTATACTAACGTAAATTAATCCGGAATAGTATCGTTCTTTCAGGTTGTGCAGAACTGAAGCTTCATTCAGACACGTCAGCTCTGCCATGTCTTCAACCTTGCTGAACTTTGGCGGGTTCATCTTTTGAATGTCATCCTTGTGGACTGTCGATTTCTTCCCAGTCTCCTGCACTTCGACCACCATCTCGTCGCCCTTTTCTTCCACGATGGACGCCGCCGCAAACCCGGCGAGTTCGTGCGGTACCCAGACTAGCTTCTTGGCGGCCCATGCTGCTTGGCTAGCAGGGTCATTCACCGCGCCACGGTCGACCGTCAGATACTGCAGCTCCGAGTCAGCCATCGCCTTGCAAGTTTACCCAAGTCGCCAACGCCTTTTCAAAACATCGAGTTGAAGATAAAACACGACACGCCCCCTTCGTGGTAAAATTGTTAAATATAGTAACACTATTCAGCAATGACAACTGCGACAAAGTCGCTGTGACGCTTAACGAACGTGTTGGCAGCTTGTTCCGTTAGCAAATAACGGCCGCACTTTGAGCAAAGACAGCTAAATCCGGTTTTACTCACACTATCAGCCTGCGTAGTACCTACAGAGTAGCACTATTAAACGTGTGGTCCGCGTTGCTCGGTCACTCAGCAAACGTAACGTAGTTGAAATAACAAGCCAGCAAATAAAACGTTCAGATCCGTGAAACGGTGCAGACTTGCACGTTAGACGTTCTGCCAATGCTTCACGTTGAAGTCAAGCCTATAGCATTAAGTAGGCTTGCTTATTAGCCGATCGTGCTAACGTATTGTGGCTAAACGGTACGTCTTACGAAAAAACTGTTTGATGAAGCAAATAGGGTTGCCCGATCGCTACCCTCTGGTACTAATTCTGACCCCTTACACCAACAGTTTATGTGAATCCGCTAGGTCTTATATTTTTCGCATAAGTCTCTGTTATTGCGGTACGGCTGCTTATCTTAGCGACAGCTAAACTGTTTGGTTTTTATTTGCTACTGAGTCACGCCCGGATCCTTGACTATGCAGTCATCGTGCTCTCTGACAACAGAAAGACGATGCAGTTGAGAGGCTCAACGGACAGTGTATGAAGGACTCTTGATGTCTTTGCCGGAAGCTCCTCACAGATCTTCGTGACTGATTAGCTGTATACGTGCTCAATGGCATGGAAAACGACGACGACTAGAAAGAGAAAGTCTTTATTAGGAGATCACTTCATTTTGACCGACGGTAACAACTGCCTACATATCAAAACTAGAAGAAAAAAAATTTCAAATTTCCGCCGAAAACAGTGCTGCCATTTAACCAATATAAAAGATTTAACACAGCTGCTATCTCTTAATGGTAAAAATTTCTGATAATGATCCAGCGTCTACTTAAGAATACGGATCGCCACCAAAATCTAGCAGCTTCCTCTGTGGACAACGCCGATTCTGCCAAAAAATTTTTTTTCCAATTTGTTTATATTTTGGAAGCGTTCAAATATAACCAAACATAACCCTTTTACTTAGCCAGAGAGCAAAACCTAAAAACTAAATATCACTTGGTAGTTACAGTTAGTTCGGTGGATCTACACTGTGTCTCAAACATACGTGCCATTTTTATTTTCTGAATAACTTCGTCAAGCACTAACCAATTTTGATAACTCGTGGCATGCAACATTATGAAAAAACTTGATGTAAACGACAATGGTCTAGCCCATTTTACCCAAATAATGTTGCTACACTACCTTGTAAAATTCGGAACTTCGCATGACTCGGGCGGTCGTTTACAACAACAATGAGTTTATACTGTTTAGCGCATACGTCGGTTTAGAAATGATTAGCTGAATAGCGACAAACACGAGTAACAGTTAATAAGTCTTGAAAAGTCACACGATTCAAATCACATTATCTGTATTGCAGCATGTGCTGAAAATGTTTGTTACTGGCACGAACGCAAGCGGTATGTTGATCCCACTTGTTACAGCACGTTCAATAACAGCATGACTCTGAGCGGCTCATTTGCTATTGATACATTATTTTAGTTTGTCAACCTAAAATTTTGAAAACAATACATTACATTTAATAAATAACTGATTTCCAATGATCTTGTGATTTTTGTGATTTTTTGAGCCGACGCATGCACTACTCACTCAATATGAATTCATTGTTGTAAACGGCCAATCGACACTTTCTGAATTTCACAAGGTAGTGCAGCAACATTATTTAAGTGAAGTGCTTAAACTACAGTTATTTACGTCAAGTTTTTTTGTGCTGTTGCGTGCCAAAAATTATCAAAGTTGGCCAATGTTTTACGGAGTTATTTAAAAAAAGTAGCACGTTTTTACTAAGACACGGTGTAAAAAAAATTACGAGTTAAGTGTACCGTAAACGATTTACAACAAAAACCGCGAATGGTGGTTGCAAAATGGAAAGATGTAGAAAATCAATGCTAATTACGATTAAAAATTTATAGCACATTTACATTTAGCGTCTATGATTCGCTCTTACTGGACCAGGCAAAATTAATTGCCTGGGCGTAGAGCTCTGTGTAGCATTTGCAGCGACATTTTAGCCTACGTATTTAGCAGTGAGCCAATATTTCATGGTCGCCATGCTGGTTTAACACAGAAGCGATTTACTTAACCGCTATAATATGGCTGATAAAGTTGTAGTTACTACTTATGCATGTTTTTGTTTGACACCCATTTTTTCTGACGTTTCTGAAGTGTGACATTCTCGAAACGTTGCCCAGGCTCTAATGTAGACCTAGCTTTATCAGCGTTAGACAGGGGTACTTTGCTTGCAAAGTTATAATAAAAGCACCAAGACAATAATATAACCAGCGTCAATACGTCGGCATTTCCGAGTGTTAACTGTGTGGATATATTATCGTTCTGGTCGTTAGCTTGCTATGAAACGCTGAAGTTGAATGTGAAGGAAGGCGTAGGCTGCTGGTCCAGTCATTCGTCAGAGGTTGTCCGGGCTCGCCATAACGACACCGGCTTGTAACAGTCGTCGTGGGAATATCACAACACACGCCTGTCAGACGCTGACCGGGCGCCCGCCCGACATCGCTACCTGACCTGGATCCTTAACAGCTGGCCGACCGCGTCGCCAACGAGGTTTTACGACACACGGCCGCTGCGTTTGTAAAAGGATTCGACAGGTCTCGACGCAGCGCTCCGGTGGCAATAATACACGCGTTTTGTGTATGGCGCCATACGTTATACTCACGTCGAAGTCGTGAGCATACTCCGGAGTCCGCGGTCGTGTTCGTAAGTTCCGCACAACCTAATACCTCGTTTACACGATCGAGCAAACATCGAGCAAACATCAAGCAGGTCTGATGGAACCCCGCCCCTGGCTCAAACGTAGGCCTATGCTTAGCCCACAGCTGATTACATGTTATATAGGCCTTTCAAGGCCGCCCGCCCTCCTAATTAGCATGCTAATTACCATAGCTCGTCGAGCTAGCTCGATGCTTGCTCGACCGTGTAAACGGGGTATAAGTCCCATAGCGAGCCTTCTGCACCCAGCTATAGCAACTATACGAAGTCAAATGATGAAAGGCTAAAGATGCTTTACTGCAATTAAATTATTGTAACAGTTGCTGCGACAGTTGGCAATAATGTTAACTGATATTTTTTCGTTAGCTTTACGACGTCGAAACCACAGACTTTAGAACTGCAACAACTAGTGCACTGTTGCACAAGAGCGCCCTAGTGGCAAAGTATATGCTTGCGAACTTCAACTGATGTTACAGGTCTTGATGCTAAATCCCCAAAGCTTAAGCTTTGTAGTGTGATGTTTCACTTCCGACTTGATACGTAATTGGTTTTAATTTTTTTCTGAAATTTTTCTGCACGAAACAATGTTGAACGTAACCAAAAACGAAATTCGGCAATAAGCAAAACTAGACCTATAAAACTTTTCTGGGCCGACACACTTACACGTAGGCCTACATTAGCCTCTAGACAAAAGAAAAGTTTTTGGTGGACTGTGACCTACATAAAAAATTAATACAGTAAATTAGTAAGTAAGTACTTAAGTAACGGTCGAGCTATTGGCACGGTAGTCGTCCGTCCATCTGTCTGTCACAAACGTATTGTGACTTAGAGTTAAATCGTAGGAGAACTTTTGACACAGATAATTAGCTATGTGCCGTAAACACGATCATGCAAAATTTCAGCGATCTAATGCAAGAAAGACATTTTCAAATTGGCGGCTGAATAAAGGGGGTAGGAAATTTGACGGAAAACTGGCCATATCTCGGACACGGTGAGAGATAGGGCCAAGGTTACTATTAATCACTAACAGGACATGTCATATGCCCTGTCAGATAAGATGGAAATCATCGACCCTAGATGATCTTGAAAACCACTGACAACCGGTACAATCGGCTATCCTAGCGACAGCTGGGCTTCTTGTTAAGTACCGGTAGTCCATCGAAACTGCGTTTCAAGCATGGATCTTTTGTTTAAACACACGTCGAATCCATAGGCTTTTATTAACGGACAATAACTCGAATATTCCGCGTATGCCATATATATCGTATAATTTAGCGTCATTCACATCTGTTTGGTGAATCTCACTACGTAGAATAACTGTCGAAACTTTTTCTCTGTCTTGGTTCGTCGATGCATGTTTGCGGTTAAGAACAATTGCGCTAGCAGACATTGTTCATGGGTCACCGGTTGTCGACGTCGTTACCGTTCATCGAATTTCATCGATTTCTCGGCTTGAAGGCTTTTCGGCGAATCTGTGCTGCGACAGGTCTTTTTCTCTCGGTTAATGTTAACATTTTCGTGTGTCATTGCTTTGCGTTCGATCAGTGGATCGCGATGTTTCAGTATCCGGCTTCTGTCTGCAAGTGTCGAATTCTGTTTTCGCCAACCCTGTCGATAGTCGATACTGCAAGTACTGTATCGTACATCGTACAAAAAATTAGCGCGAAAAAGCTATAAGAAAATAAAACTCGTTAGCTTATATAAAATTCATTTAGTAACTATCTCTTTGTGTTATAGACTGCACAGTATTTTGGTAAGCCACATGTAAATGTAACCAGCAATCACCATGGCAGCGCTAATTTTGAACATAAAACAAAGAACGTCAGTTTGTCGTAACATCTGTGAACCATTGAAAACACACTGCGATTGTAATAGGTACACATTATAAGCATACACAAAAACCGGTTTGATTTGAGTTGTGTTAATTTATCGCTGATTGTCTAAAAAACCTTGCCAAGCGTCAGCATCAGAATCGCCGAATCAGTTGCTGCTGCTGCTGCTGCTGCTGCTGCAGCAGTATCCTTCAACGAAGGTTCAGCGTCGTAGGCCTAGATGTACTGTACACGTCAGGCGGCCGCTGACCACTGACCAGGAAAACTGTTGGCGCCGTCCTCGAGTTGACATCATCTCTCACCGTCCCGTCCGCACGTGCTGCTTTTAACGCTCAACAAACCGCTTGTCTCTTAGCTACAGAAACTTCGACAAACTATTTCTGCTAACAGGTAAATAAATGCTAAATAATAAATTTCGCTGCGACGTGTAGAAGCCGAAATGGCTAACTATCTATGCCGAAAAATTATAGTAACTTAATTGGAATTAGCATAAAAATAAACATTAACATTATAGACAAGACTAATAATCCACAGTGACTTTAGAATGATTAATATTAAACTGCAGATTGGTGCGTTTAAATTTAGACAGAAATTCAAATTTGCCGATAAAATAATTGATAAATGATGACACGGGAGAGGTCAGAGATATTAGAGGAGACGGAACGAGAAAGCCTAGATCGCGATACATTAGCCAGAGTGTTACATGTATCTGTATGATTTGGTTTATTGTATCTTTCTTTTCTAGTTTTTGCGCATTTGTCTCTAAAAGCCACTCTTCAGACATGCCGGCGCTATAACAGAATTTAGCGCACAGTAACCATTTAGGTCATCTACTTTATGTAGACTAACGTACTGCATATATGAGTTAATTAAAGGATTTTACGCGCGAAAGCAGCTACTGCTTTCAGCGCGTCTTAACCATTGCAGTTCTGTCCGTCCGTCCGTCTGTCAGTCACACGGGTGGATCAGTCAAAAACGGTGCAAACTAGGATCACCAAATCTTCACCATCGACTGCAGGGAAGACTCTAGTTTCAGGAACTGTAAAGCTTTTCCACCCCAATTTTCAGCTAAACTACTAAACCGAAACTGCTATAGCCTTTCGCGCGTCTCGTGAGCATTATCTCGAATTTCTTGTATCCTTTTATTAGTACTTTGTTGCTGCCGTCTGTCGGCAAATTGTAACTTGCTGTCCCTTTGATATTTTTTAACCTGTGATGCCGCGAAAAATCACTGGAACCCCCAAAAACTAGGGCACAAAATTAAGTTAGTTAGAGAGATAAAACTAATTTGTTGATATTATAAAATCTGATATCTGTATCAGTTTCCCTGTTTGCTTGCAGCCTGGCAATGAGTTGTCAGCGTGAGAGGGCGCTACTGTCGGCATCCGTGTTCGCCTGCTCTCTGATAACCGGTATATTGCCGTCTCCATAAACCTACAATGTAGCCTGGATGCAGTAGACATTGCCAGCCTTAGGACCACAGTTTTGCGCGACAAATTTTTCACGCTGACTGCGACAGAGTTTCCTAAAAATAATCACTGCCCATACTAAATTTTAAAGAGTGTTTTATTTAAATTCAAATATGTTCAGGGGAGCTTTTAATGTTTTTTTTTTGTTAGGAGCCTTGCTGTCCGGCTTACTGGCTTCGTGTCTGCAACTGCAATTGTAATATCTGAGAAAATAAATGTTGACTGATTGATTGATTGAAAATTTCGCAAGAACTTAGAAATTCCAGGAAAACGTGCAGATTTTGCGGTATGGCCAAAAAATTTGCTGCTCTTGGAAAACCGTGGTTTCACGATGAAAAATTGCGATTGCCGCTGTAACTTAGGAATACAACATTATTATGGTTATCTCTAATCTCTACGTTATAAATAGTCAAAATAATCAAAATATCTTATTATCAAAGTTAGGTCAGATCATCAGATGGAAAAACCAGATAGGCCTGTCTTTTTTGAGCACGGCGTACTACACAGACAATTATGTATCATTAACACAGTTGTTGCTGAAAAAGTCGCGGAAACGTTCACTCTGTGGTTTTTCAAACGTTTTAGAAGATTATGCCGACGGCGTCATGTGATCAGCTTTGCGTGTTGTGATTGGTCAGCATGGCTTTGATGTTGTCATTGTGGTAGTTGCTTTCGATGTTAATTATTGTTGTTAATAGTTCGGTTATCAACTTAGTTAAATTTGTTAAAACCGTCCGCATTCGGTTTTCATGTTTTTGGCCGAAAACTTGAAAGGCGCCGAGAGTGAGATTTCATTTTCTGTTTGCAATCGAGCTAAAAGCAGATGCAATTCTCGGAAGACTAGGCCTAAATCCACTTAGACTAATACTAAATCGAGCTGCCGTCTTTTAATTTACGGCCAACTCTTAGAAATTTGTGGCGCCAACCATTTATTCAGAAGTTACCAATCTTAATAGAGTTTACCGACACAAACTATTTATCAAGTGATCAAAAAAACTCTATATAAAACAATTCTAGTTAAAATATATGATACCGAAACTAAAACAAAACTGGGCGACATTTTCGGCCGAAACAAACAAAAAGTACGTTTGCTAATAGATAAACGCGGAAAAAGCGATGAAATCGGAGTGCTGCGGGACTGACTATCAGCAATGAGTCGACTATGCATTTGCATTTATCTGGTTGGCGATGCGACGCAAATTTGGCGTCGGTGGGAGTGGAATCTGCGAGCGCATCATCATCACTGTGGGTGGCGCTGCGTGCTGTTGATCGGTGAATAATGGATAGAGTGCTTTGCCGTGATTAGTGAGTGGACGACACATTGTCAACCAACAGAACACACGCGTAAAATTTTCGATGACGTTTCTAGCTTCAGCGACCGCGAAACGCGCTTTTTGCAAGCCACAATCGTACTAAATATTATTGGAAAAAACTACAATTTTAAGTTCTTTAGACTTGCGGAGATGAATATAGTTTACTGTTGTTTTACATAACTAGCCCTAAACTGTTGCAGACAAGATTTGGCAATTTTATTTTAGTTTTTCGAAGTGATATAAACCACGTTGGTATCAGCGTTGAAAGTGAAAAAAATAAACGACTGCTGTCGGCAACAGTGCGGGAAAATCAGAAAAAAAGCAAATAAAAGTGTGTGGCATAAAACTCTAGTAAACAAAAAAACGTGAAAAAACTATTTTGTTATCTGCGAAAAAAGTTTCGTAGTTCTTTTCATCCTAAAGTGTCAATATAACGCAGTAGCAGACTGTGAATTGCGGGGCATTTGTATTGATTATTCGAGGCGCTAACACCTGGCACCTCACACTGTGCCCGACTGCGACAACCAACAGAAAGTAGAGAAGAGAATTTACGTTCTCCGCACATTTCGTCACACCACTGCAGCCGCGCACATTCATCACGGTTTCGGTAATTTTTTTATTGAAGCAGTTTGTTAAAAATTTTAGTCCAAATTATGCCTATTAGAATTTGTATTTTCGGCAAAACATTTAATGCTGGGATAGGCGGGCTGACTTTTGATGGGCCTATAGTGCATATCGGAATCTCTTCGCATTTCAGTGCAGACTTTAGTCTAGCGACACAAAGTACTTCATTGCACAGTTTTTTTGTGTTTCTCGTATTTATTTAAAAGATAATAAAGTTGTTATATCATCGCAACTTTTAGAGATAAAGCCAAATTAGCTGAGGCGTATTATACAAGCTTGCCGCTGACTTCAAAATAGATGACATTGAAAATGGATTGACGCATGATTATTGCATTTAATTTTGTTTTTGTTTTTGCGTTTTATGTTTGTAATTTTGAAGCGTGCTAATACTAATACAGATAGTACGCATAATACGTGCTGTATTGATTTTGGCATCACTCGGACTTTTTGTGACACCATAGCTTTTTTGTTATTTAGTCAAAGCCGCGTGCAATTACGAGAGCATATCTGTGTCATTGCTATTACAATGTAGGCTTATACTTTTCATCACGGGTTTTTATTATGCGAGTATAACGAAGCAAAACAAGCCTTATAACTGTAATGAAATGTACTTATTTTATGACGGCGATCAACGGGGTGTTTTTTTCGTATAAGACGAGTGTGTGATAAACAGACGGGGGACGTTTAAACAGTCACGGTTGACTAGAGTTGACTAGAGTTAGATTATGGGCAATTTTAACACTGCAAACACTGCGGCGATGAGACATAAGAGGACGTCAAAATAAATTACTTTGCGCCAATACGCGATGACGACGATGATCATAGGTGTAAATAAGAGTTCATTTAATCCACCCAGTCATGGATTATTTGTGAGTCATTTCCAGCAGTTATGACGTGAGCGTTTAGTATCTGCTGAACCGCGATCATTGCAGAGCAGTGCGAATAGCATTGCTGTAACAATGACGTGGATTTCCGTTATACGGATTCATATATCTACTTCATCAACCATGCGGACAAGCGATTGTAAAGCCTTGCCCGTGTGGTAGACACCGGCGCTGTTTGGTTCCAGTGGTGATGTATCTAGAGGGTGGTCCAAAAACGGCACAAAGTTTATGGCACCTTAATTTTGCAACAGCAGTTTACGCACTTTTAATTTATGTTTAGAAACACTGAGAAATAAGGTGACATATATTTAACAGGGGCTTCGAATTCGGTTTTCAGTTTATATCATTTTTATGAGACGGTTTAGCCCATAACCCCTTGTTGATTACTGTAACTTGTAAAATAGGTATCTGATGGCGACCGAATGACAAAATACAGGGTGCTCCAAAAACGGCACAAAGTTTATGGCACCATAATTTTGCAACCGTACGCCACAGAGTCATGGGGTTTTCAGCAAAATGTTTCGAAAAAAATTCTTTACATGACTGGAGTCAGTGTTTGAATACATAAACATAAATTAAAAGTGCGTAAACTGCTGTTTAGCACTACTGTAACGCTCTATGCACGTCATTGTTTTGACTTTGATTATCATCTATTTTTGCGAACATCAAAATACTGAAGCTGGCGTTTTGGGGAGGGAAAAATAATAAAAATGTTTTAAAAAAGTTTTGGCATGCTAAAGATGAGATAATAAATGATGAAAAAACTAAATCAGGGATAGAAAAATGGGGAAAAGAGGAACATATGAGCACCCAATTTTGGTCCACTGATCCCTTACAGTCAAAGCAAGTTGTTAGTTACGATGCTGACTTGACACATTCAAAAGTGTTTGGATCCCACCGCTGCATTGTGCGGCCAGATATTAACACGAATGCATCATCTTGTCATTATGTTGCAAGCTTTGACGACTTTTTTTGTTAAACGCACAATTTCGTCGACTGCATCATTCACTAGCCGTCCAATGTTATTTTTTCATTTTTCCAAATTGATAGCATCACTGCTACATAACGCTACAAGGCGTACAAAACAATGCAAATAAATAAATCTAATAGGATAAAACTTGATATCAATTTATTCTGTATTTGGTTATATTTACTTTCCCGCATTACGTGTAAATCATGTTTTCCTGAGCTATGATGCATCTGCTTGCATTAAGTATCACTACACTGTGTTCAGAAAAAAACACCCACTCACGTTTTCTTTTATATCTCCATAAAAATGTTTAGATTTTTGCCAAATTTTTAGGGAGTATTTAGGAGGAATCAAGTATTACACTGGTAAAAATAAATATTTTTTTGCCACCGGTGACGTCATGGTGACGTCATACTTCCGTGGAAATTATGCGTTTTACAGTTGAAGACAGACATTTGATGAAATGTTTGCGAGTCAGCAAAAGTTATGAAACCACAAGTTTGTGCAAGATGTTTCTGAACAATGGACAAATAGTTGAATATTAATGGAATAAAACTTTTGAATAAAAAAATTGACATGACCTGTAGTATCAAGCCACTTGACTGATAGCGGGCAAGTGGTCATCCACGCAGTGCGCAGTGCGCGTACGCTTACCGCTATCAACAAAATTGAGTATCTCCCACTAGCCAAGGAGATAAACCACTAAAACAGTTCACAAATGGAAAATTGCATGACAGATTAGCATGTTTTGGGTTTAGTCAGCACAATGATCAATCGATGTGTTTTAACATTTTATCAATGTTTGTTTATAAATACGGAAGTATGACGTCATCATGACGTCACCGATAGCAAAGAATATATCACTTTTTACCGGTGGAATACGTGTTTCCTTCCGAACATTCGCTGAAAATTTTGTAAAATTCTAAACATTTTCCACGGAGATATAAAGGAAAACGTGAGGGGGTGTTTTTGTGAACACAGTGTATTGTAACAGCAAGACGCCAAACTCTCGGACAAGAGTTTGCGTAAAAATTGTTGCCCACCTACTATATGATGTTATTAGTGCATTGTCATTTATCAATTTATCAATACAGACAGGCTAAGACCTGTATATAATTTTACAGCATGTAATACATACAATGATACAATCGAAGATGTAGACAATTTGAAAGTTATGTGTTTCTGTTTCGTTTGAAGAAATGGGCTACTGAAAATGTTTTAACCAGCGATACTAATTCACACGCGGCAATTAGAAATGCGGTTTTACGTCGGTGTTTACTGCCTGTCGAACTTTCTTTGGCTAAAACGCGATCCAACTTGAACTGTAGATTAACTCAACCCACCTTGGATCTAGTAAAGCGGGTGGCGGAATAGGACGATACAGACGTGAGTGCCAGATAGCGAGTAAATGCTCCGCAGAGGAGAGCGAGACTGCGGAGTGTATTGTGTTAGACGAATACTGTTGCTGTGAATAAAAAGAACGAGATATAGAAACGTGACCGCCACGTCAAGCGTATATACGAGTCCGTCCGTCTGAACGTGCAGCTGAAATCCTCGTCAATGTCCAGCGAACACGTAGCGCCAGCATCCGTCACGTCTTCTCGGCAATTGCAGCAGATTTTACGTGTAATTTCATGCTGTTTTTTCGACTTTATGGAAAATGAATTTGAGAAGCAACCTATTTGATCTGCAGTGTCGTTCCTGATTATTGTATTTATAATGCGACGTCATGGCGTCATGCTATGCTAAATTCGCAAAAATTATGTTGCCACCGTAGTAGTAGCCTTAGTAGTAGTAATATGCTAGTAATAGCAGTAGTTTTGGATTTTATTTAACTGACAAATTAATCGTCGTTACTCGAAAAGTAAACTTTTGTGAATTGTCGGAGCGGAACATTTTTTTGCGTTAAGGATGCTCTCTCGGTCGTCTAACAAGTGTTGTGTGATCGCGCGTGTAAAATGTAGACCTAACGTTGCGCGTTTATTAAGTTTCCGGCGAATCAGTCACAGCCGCACTACTGACCGGCCGAATGATACGCGACACGAATGAATAAATTACTTGGAATTTCAGAGTGGACTGCACACTGTGTACTCGCTCGTATATATAACTGAGTAGTCGAAACCGAATTTGCAGTACGTGCATCACCTCTGTCGCGCCATCTGTCTCCGCCGCAACTGATGCGGTCTAGGGATGGACTATAATTATCACGTGAAATGTTAATATCGATACGATACGATATGATGTTAATCTGACTGGCTAAATGCTGCGATATCTTTGCTATATCAATAATGTAGAGCAAGTATAAGTCTCGCGCTGTCCAAAGATCCCCCTCAACGACCAAGAATCTTTTTCCAAAGCCGCAAGGGCCGCAATTTGAGGCCCAAGGAGCGTGAATGTTTGGCCAAACGTCGAAAGCGGGGTGGAGTTCTTGGGGTGGAACAGCGAGCCTCCTCTGTAAGCTCCCCCGGCGGGGTGCGAGATGCGGGGCGGAGCCCCAACCGCAAATGTATTTTGGAAGCAAGAGCGCAGAAAATGCATCTGGAGGCAAAAATATTCTAAAATTTGTAATGAACCAAACTTAGCTAGCTAGCAAAGAGAAAAAATTTTACTTCCGCTCTGAGCCAAATTAGACGCCCTTGGATAAGTTAATGGAAGTAGGCGTCAACAAAATTAACAAACTACAAAATAAACAGCGCTGACTCTGTTATTAAATCATATGCTGCTAAGTGTCAATGAGATTTTAAAACAGAACACTACATGATATAGGTTGGCTTTGACGGACAGCAAATCACGCCAAGAAAAAAAAATCGCGATGCGATACGCTTGATACTTATTTCCATGATACCACACGATAAGATTATCAGCATCGAAGCACGTTACGTCGATAATGCGACGTATGAACCCATCTCTAACACGGACGCACCTTTCCTGTGAGCATCAACGGCGTGTATAGCACAGTGTATGCGTGGACAGATAGAATAATCGACTGCAGCGAGAATAATGAGCAATGATTATGCGCCATTTTCGTCGGCTGCGACGCCGAAATCCAAGCCTCTCACATTCGTTTATGCGTGAATATCATATTATGAGACAGCCTTTCCCGTGCATCCCTGCACCTACTTCGACAGAATTATTGCGAGTTAGGCCTAACGGTAAAAACAAATAACATAAAAATCATCTGTCATATTCTCGGTTATATTTTGCTGTGCTTAAGGGTAATTGGGTATTTTGGGTATTTGTTTCTATCAACAATCGATTCAGTAATCGAAGTACCGTTTACTTAACACATTTTTAAGTCACGGTGTGGAAACTTATTATCTGAAACTTGAAGTCGCTGCCAAGTTAGAAAGTTTAGATCATTACTTTAAATCTTAGTTTTTTCGTGCAAAATCATCTGCTCTCAAATATGGCTGTTGTAAAATTTAGTTTTATAAAATTTGGACTAACGCTGTTAGAAAAAAATGCACGTAAAATCCGAAAAATAACGTATTTTTGGACACATCTGCTGTTGTGCTGCATCAGGGCCTACATGTAATCTACATGGTAGTTGTAGTCAAATCGAAATGACGTTAAGCGGTCCTACAAGGTAACTCGAGATCACGAACAATAAAGCGAGCGCCAATCTGCAGATATTTAGGAGTGTCTTTAACGTGCAGTGAACCGTTTTCTTCAACGATATAGGCCTATTTTTCCATTTATATAGTGTAAAGCCATATGGTATATCATATGTTGTTAGCATTTTTTTATCGGCGGAAGAATATAGAACTAAGTACATGCGGTTCACAGTATTGCCAGCGACATTTTAGCGTATCAAGTGAGACGGAATGAAATGAAGAATAAGCAGGCGAGTGTTAACTACATAAGTCTGTATTGCATTACCGTAAACGTCATTAGAACCGGTGCCGACAAGTGCCCCTTATCATTACGCTTGATTTACGTCATTTCCGGGCGGAGCAGGAGGTCACGTGACGGTCGAAGTTTAGCGGTTATGTCGGCTGAGTTCCGGTCGGTCGTGGTTAGGGTCGACGCGCGGGTCAACACGTTGTCGACTCACTCTGGAGAGATGTCATGGTGGTGACTTTTGCCGCTAGTATTGATGACAAGTACCTATAGTGTCGATTACAGAGTGTCTGCTATACCGCTCCGCTAGCCTATACCAGTTGCGTCCATCACTGTTTTTGATGTTTTGCGTGCTATATTCTTCTTGAGGTTTTACTTTAAGGGGGGCAAAGAGAAAGCAAAAAATGCACTGCTCCATATTTCGTCTCTTTCCAGTCTCTTTTGACCGAAGACCGCATACGTTCGTTCAAATAAATCCACGATGCCATATGTTACTATTAGACAGCGACTTTAATAGTCAATAAAAATAATTAACGCTAAGACTTGCAAAGAAAACAGTAGTTTAAGTATTGGAGAGTCCACCATGGTGTTTTGCTGATACGTCCAACTATGTAGCGGTTCATTAAACCAAACAATCACTCTCTGATTTGCCCTCCTCATGATTTTGGCGTGGAGCTTCTGTGCCACAGCGTGCTTTCCTTAACGTCCATGCCGGTCCCTAGTTCACCGCAATTTTTCTCAAGTGCTTGCCTATACACAATGCGCACGTAAATCTGAGTCTCATTGTTCATTGGTGAAGCACCCACGACGCCACGTGACCACACAGACGACTTCCGCCGCTTGCTCTTGTACCGACTGACACACATCGTCACTTCCGGTTATCTAACCATATGCGACTTCGTTTTCAGTGGTCTACGGTCTAATTGATGTTTTTAAAATAATAAATTCTATAAAAAGTATTATTCGTTATTATGTGCTTGTCACAATGAGCCGCCTATAGGAAGTCCACTTATAATTTTATGTCAGATTTACGTGCGCATCATTTCAGTGGCTGACAGCTGCATGTTGTGTGAGTTTCAGAGGCAGACATAAACTTGATTTGTCACCGCATCCGTAGAAACCCGTGAATGAAAGCTGCGTTTTATTCGAAGCTCTGCTCTGCGTTGTATATGCCGTAGTCGTCGTTGGCGTTGGGTGTCTTCGTCGTCGTCGTCGTTTCCAAGTTTCGGATGTCTTAATCAGCGGGTCGAAGCACTGACGTAACTCGTAACTAACAAGGTTTTGGGGGTGCGTTGGTTTAACAATAAGTTAGGGGCCCTCAGTCGAAAGGCTCCTAAGGACTGAAGCTCGGAGTTCTAAGGACTGAGTGTGGGGGCGGGATTTTAGTTCTTGGCGCCCGTGGAGCATTGTAAGTGAGTAGGCATACTTGTTCTTTATGTTCTCAGATGACCTTTCCTGTCGTGAAAAATCGCGTGTGAATTGTGCAAGCGTATCATTTCACTCATTTTCGTCATGCATGTGACAGCGATTATGATGTTAACATGCCTTAACGTTTTGTCATATTGTGGTTCGTTTTTTCACAAAACCTATCATTTTCAACTGGTTTATTTCTTTATTTTCATGTCGCACCGCCTGAACCCCCGGTTTTCACGGCGTTGGATTTAGCTGCGTGTCGACCTAGCTAAGGGTTCTCGTGGCGGTCCATTAAGTCGACTACTGCGACAGTCGCCACGTCCTCGATCCGGGATTCATCACCATTAGACCTACGCTTATCTGACTGCGGCTCCTTTATGTGACTAACCGGCCTCATTGGCTCACCATCCGGATTAGCTTCTTTTCAATTCACTGACCGAAGAGGCACACCGGTCGACAGTCTGGGAATGTGAGGTACGTTTACAGTACATATATACGCATATATTATGCACTGTGGTATGTCGTTGTCAGAAATACCGCGATATGGCGAATAGTAACGGCAATGCTGTATATACAGGGTGCGGCAAAAAGTAGCTCCATAAAGTTTTTCGTTGTTTTCTCAGCAACCGTTTAGCATTTTAATCTGAAATTTTACAGGTGTATTTATTGAATTGTTCTACGGCTAAATGCTAAGCAAAATTTGATTCCATTGAAAAATGACGAAGTTATAGATTTTTTAACATGACCGCAGGCTTACGGATTTTTTAGCGTGAAAAAATGTTCAAGTTACAACACCAGTTCAATAACATCGTTGAAACAAGTCAAGCAGCACAGTTAACTAATGATCAGATGTCAAAATTTCATTGTCACTGTAAATGTTCGAAGTGTCCAACTCCAGCCTTCAGTCGCTTAATTTGAGAAGTTTTTCACAGTCTTGTCGATCGGTCCTTGTGGTAGGTTGCTCTAGATAACCTGAAGCGATTCCTTGAGTTCCGCGATTGTTTTCGGCTTTGTTTTAAGCCTGCAGTAAGCTTCCAACATTGCACACCACACGCAATAGTCCAATGGGTTTGTATTCGGCGAATTTGAAGGCCATTGGTCTTTTGTGATGAAATTTGGGCAGTTGGCCTGCAGCCCGTTCCGTGCGCTGCGCGCTGTGTGTTATGACGCGCCGTCCTGCTGGCAGATGAATCCGGTGGGCAGCCGGCGATTGCTTTAAAAGAACAATAATTTAGTAATCATTTATAAACAAAATAAATTACTGTTTGTCAAAGCGTCACTGTGACGTCATTGGCAGTAACGTGGTAACCGGTGTTTGAAAATTGAATAGCATTTTTAGCTGAAACATTTTTAGTGCTGAAAAATCGGTAGGCGGTCATGTTCAGAAGTCTATAACTTCGTCGTTTTTAACATAATCATACTTTACTTGGCAGTTAGTTGTAGAACGTTTCCGTAAATAAACCTGTAAAATTTCAAGTTAAAATTCTAAGCTGTTGCTGAGAAAAAGGCGAAAAACTTTAGGGGGTTACTTTTTTGCCGCACCCTGTATAGTAATTCTAATGTGTCTAACATTCCCTAATGTACGTGTTGCCAATGTTGACAGTATAGTGAACGAACAATTTTGCAATGGCGGTTCAAACTGTTGACTTTTCGTGTTGAATCTGAGCCGAGCCGAAACATCAGATGCAATTTCACGAGGCAAAAATATTCATGGTTTCGTATAGAACACATAAAATATCAAAAACGCACATAAAATATCAAAAACATTACATTAGAAAACTATACACAACTGTTGTGTCTTGCTGTAGTATTTGGCTTCGTAGTTTGCTATACATTTTTGCTGAACTAATTTTATTCTAATTGGGGTGTGAAGTTTCAGCCGGGTAATATTTCGATTCTTTACGTCCTGTATACTTTACACGGTATTTGAGAGCCGCTACGTCGAAACCAGCTTAGGTCCTTGACCGGGTATACTGCAGGAAAAGTCGCCCTGTCGAGGTCGTCGCAAGCCGACCGAGTTTTTGGGTCCCTTTGGAGTCGTGTGTACGGTCCGGTGATTAGTTAAATCCTTTTACCGTCGATTACAATGTAGTGTTACGAACGGAACGACCGCTTTATCTGTGTTATTACGAGTCGTTCGCGCCGCAACAAACTTACGTTTAGGCACAGATTTACAGCGCCCATTTCCTTTCAGTGTTTGACGCTGGCATGGTTTGACGGCGATGACTATACAGGGTACGGCAAAAAAGTGGACCCCTAAAGTTTTTCGCCGTTTTCTCAGTAACCGTTTGGGATTTTAATATAAAATTTTACAGCTTTATTTACTGAAACCTTCTACATTATAATTGCCAAGTAAAACGTGATTCTGTTCAAAAACGACGAAGTTGTAGACTTTTTAACATAACCGCCTACCGATTTTTTAGCATTAAAAATGTTCAAAATAAAAATGCTTTTTAATTTTAAAAACTGGTTACACGTTACAGCCGATGACGTCACAGTGACGATTTGATAAACAGTAATTTATATTGTTCTTAAACTATCACTAAATTATCATTCTTTTAAAGCAGTCACTGACTGTCCACCGGATTCATCTTCCAGCAGAACGACGCACCAGCACACAGAGCGCGCAACGCCGCGCAGCGCACAGAACTGGCTGCGGGCCACCTGTCCAGATATCATCACAAAAGAGCAATGGCCTCCAAATTCGCCTAATATAAACCCAATGGACTATCTCGTATGGGGTGCAATGTTGGAGGCTAACCGCAAGCTTAAAACAACCTGCCACAGGGACCGATCGACAAGGCAGTAAAAGATTTCTCAAATAAGGCGACTGGAGGCTGGCAGTGAACACTTTGAACATTCGCACTGACAATGGAATTCTAGCGTCTGATCATTATTTAACTGCGTTGTTTCAACGATGCTATTAAACTGGTGTTGTAGCCGGAACATTTTTAATGCTGAAAAATCGGCAGGCGGTCATGTTAAAAAGTCTGTAACTTCGTCGTTTTCAAAAAAATCACACTTTTACTTGGCAGCTAAATGTGGAAGGTTTTAGTAAATAAATCTGTAAAATTTCAAATTAAAATTTCAAACGGTTGCTGAAAAAACAGCAATAAAACTTTAGGGGTCCACTTTTTTGCCGCACCCTGTAGGCCTCCTTGTTGCCGTAAAATTCACAAAGTTTTTTATTACGTGGCTTGACGGATTAATTTTAGACAAAAAACTCAGCTGTCGCTAAGACAGCCGACCGTACTGGTTGTCAGTGACCTTCAAAGTCATCCAAGGTCGATAATTTTCATTTTATCAGAAAGGGCGTATCATCCGCGTATGCCACTTACTATTAGTGATTGATAGTAGCCTTGGCCATATCTCTAACCGTTTTTGAGATATGGCCAGTTTTTCGTTGAAAAACGCACATTTTTTCTACCCCTTTCCATTTATTTACGAATTTGAAAATGTTTCCCTTGCACTAGATCGCTGAAATTTTGCATGCCTATGAAATTTTGCCTATGCCTAGGTTTATGGCACAGGGCTAATTATTCGTATGGAAAGTTTGCTTCTATGACCTATCGTTTAGCCACAGTACATCTGTTACAGACGACAGACAAACGGACGAACGACAGACGACAACCTATTATAAGCTGGACAGTTACTCAAGTACGGTCGGCTAAAAGGTAGGTCCTACGTCGTTCAAACAAAAAAAAACAAAGTACGTATGATACTTGATTGTGTCCATACGCTATGTTGTATGCAAGTGCATGTCTGTTTGTTTGTTGCTCTGGATGTAATGTAACTGTGTCAGAAACCGAGAAGGGTTGCCGAAGCAGTTTTATTTTCTAGAGAAAAATAATTTTTCAACGATTAATTTTTTATCAAAGACATTGGCAGAATTTTAGCAAAGTTGCAGTTTATAATCATGAGCGCTAAATACCGGTCGGTAACTTTAAATGCAAGTTAAGCCATTTTTCTTCGATTTTTTGATTGGATGATTGTGCCCACTTGAAGGATCGACTGTCTAAAAAATCGATCACGGGATAGTTGACGATAAAATACATATTCTGTAGGCTAAAGAGCATTAGTGACACTGGCGTCATAGTTAGAGTACGTATGTTGCTGGAGCTGATTTTTATTCTTTTGGTTTATTTTATGTGAATCTGCCGGATTTTGATATTTAGTTTTTAATCTCTCGGTTGTGTATTAGGCCTATGTGATATATTATTTTTCTTTTTTGTGTACCTCGTGTACGATGATACAATAAATATATAGATATAAAAAAGAAAGATGTCGTTAAATTTTACTAGTTGTGCCGTTGTATGTACAGTTCTTGAATTAAACTTAAGTTATGTTAAAATAATTTTTATTTAGTAGGCCCTAGCTTATAATATTATTTTTGTAAAACTTTGGCGTCGGCAAAGCAGTAAACATGTCACAAAATTAATCTTTACAGAATGGTCAGCTGCTTTCCACTGTTTTCAAGTAGGCCTAGACGCAGACTTATACACTGTGTTTCAAAAAAAACATCCCCGACATTTTTGACTGTAACTTGAAAATCAATTATCAGATTTTGATAATTTTTGGTACGAATATTTCTGACACAACTTGTCATCAAATGACCATTTAGTTTTCCACCTCACCCAACGTTTGTTTCTGTACTACCAGGGAAAACACAACCAGCGAAATATCACTTTTTATCCAATGCGATATGATTGCTTAATTAACATAACGGTTAAAAACACATTTTGTTCTCATTTCTGACACTGTGGCTGACATTTTATTTAGTTCTCTATTTTTCAACTGCCTGCAGTAAAATTGCTTGAAGTGTTGGCCCACTATGCGAACACAGGCAAGAAAACGCTTTCTCCATCACTTGACAGCAGTATCGATAATGTTCTGCTCCAGGCCAACAAAGGCTCTACCAATCACTTCTTGACTTTACAAACATTTCTAAACTTCTTCTGGTAAACATACTGCTGCAAGACAGTCAAACCTTGTAATAGACCTGCTGTTGAGGCCCACAAATTAAAACAGATGGAATTTATTGACGTTTTCCCATTCATTTTGACATGTATTATGCCTGGTCTGCTTTCCCCAAATAGTGCAAAAGCAGACGATGGTGAGGTAAAAACTAGAACACTTATTTAGTAGCCAGTTGTGTCAGAAATATTTCTGCCAAATATTATTAAAATCTGCTGATCTTTATTCAATGTACGATCGATAACGTTGGAAATGTTTTTTCAAGTTTTCTGTTTATTTTAACGCATATTTCGCTTAATCTGCTTTCCCTAGGAAGTGCAGAAGCATACATTGGGTGAGGTGGGAAACTGAACGGCCATTTGATGGCAAGTTGCGTCAGGAATATTTGTACCAAAAATTATTTAAATCTGACTATTGGTTTTCACGTTACAGTCGAAAATGTCGGGAATGTTTTTGAGACACAGTGTATTGTATCTACAGCATGCATAAAGGCTTAATCAAAATCATGACGAATAGCAGGAAACAGAGCGGCCTCGGGCTTTCAGCGACCTGGTCATTTCAACGCAGAAATGGCGCAATTTTCTCAGTCCGGAAATGTTGTAAATGAATTCGCCAGAGGGAGGCACGTTTGCGCCGTCATCGGCAAGTGTCGAGTCTGCTACTCGATCTCGTATAAACTTACTTAATACATGAGTGTGCCCGCGATCGAAATAGCATTTTTACAACGTACCTTAGAGAATATAAACTAATCTTAAATATCTGTGCTGTCTAAGATGCGAAACCTCTGACAAGTGAAAAAAAATCGGCATTGTTTTTGAGCAGGGCTAGCTGATAAAAGTCGGTTTTCCAAGTTTGAAATTATTGTTTTTCTGACTTAAGAGAATTTTTGCAGTGTGAAAAACTTTTTAGGTTGGCTTTGGCTTTGCCCTTAAACTCGAAACTCAGGCCTAGTTGTATTTTTCAATGGCTGTTTGTTGATTTTCATCGCCTAAGGCCTTAATGCTTCACAGATCCAATTAGACCCCACTTATGTACCCGGAGCCATGCTGACACCAGTAGGCCTATTATCATATTCACAGGCCTATTTCTTTGAAAGTTAGGCTACTGCTAGCCTTACAGTCAGTTGTGCTAAGCCATTACCAGTATTATTTAAAGCCTAATAAAGGATAGATAGAGATATCCAAAATCGGAAAGTTAATGTTTCCATAGCAATTCTTCCCGCTTTTGGCGAAAAAAGTTATAAAATTTTGGTCTACTGCCGGTAACTACACTGTGTCCGGTAAAAAAAGTAAGCCTCTAGACATTGTGAAATACAAATGTTAAATTTGAACGAATTTCAGTGAAATTTTGTACACTTAATCCACAACGAATTGCTGAAACGATCACAAAATTTCGTCGAAAAATATTATTTTTAGCGGAGTTAAACTGTTGAATATCGGTAACAAAATCCGTTACCAATAGCCTATACCGTTACATAGGCTACAGTGCAGTCGTGACGTTACCGAGCCTTGTTTTTGACGCAATCCACGTAAACAATAACAAAATGATATTATCTGCGGAGATCGTGTTTTAATTGGACTGTTGAAACAAGAGAAACTATAAGGCGCTCGTTAGAGTGCATATCTCCGCCAATTCGTGTACACAGACGGACGGACGGACCGACACAGACACAACGACGGACAGATCGACCAATCTCATAATCTACTCCAATTCACTTCATTCTATTGGTGAAGATAAAAATATGGTGCTAAAAGTTTATCAAGAAATTTCTCAGCAAGACGTAGACACTGCATGTCGGGATTAAACAAACTGTCCGTGCAGTTGCTTAATACTGGACACAACACGTTTTGGGGTTAGCTAACAGAAACTGCTGTAACTACTGTTTACGTTGACAGAGTTAACTGCAATTTGGCAATTTGTATGCTAATGGATGCTGCATCGTTGACGTAGAATTTTTACGCGCGACAGCATGTAATGCTTCGGGCGTCTTAGCCATCGTCGAGGCTTCCGTCCGTCTCTCCGTCTGTCCGTCCGTCACACCCTAACACTGTATCAAAAAGGCAACACCTGGAATTACGAAATCTTCACTGTGGGCTGTCCCAAGGACTCTACTTTATAGTGACAAAATTTTGTGCCCATGAATGATGGGGTTCTTCTCGAACGAGGGCGTCAAAATGCGGTACCCCCACCTAAAAACGTTATTTTGCCACTATTGGATCCTACAGTGTAAAAATGGTTGCAGATAGATACAGATGCTGCATATCATAACAAGCATTAGTGACGTGCTTTTTAGATTTGTCAACATCGATGACCTTGAACGACCTTGGACCTTTACAAGAGGAGTTTTTCTGATTTTTTGGCAATTTTTGGCTGCAGCGCACATTTCAACCGCAAATTGCGACAAAATGGCTGTAGATAGACCAAAAAACCTGCACGTAAATTTTTTGACATTGGACGTAGATTTTAGCTGTCCAAGACCCGACCCTCTAAGTTCAATGAGGCCTGCGCAGTCATGCGTCAAAGACGACTACCTTCCTAAAATGGTTATTTCACCACTTTAATGTGAAAACAGTTGCAGATGGACACAGACATACTGCTTATCATGACAAGCACTGGTGACGAGCTTTTGAACGGTGTCAAAATCGATGACCTTGAATGACCTTGAACTTCCAAAATAAAGGGTTTAGTGTTTTTTTGCAATTTTTGGCTGTGGTGCAAATTTCATAAGTGAATTGCTCCGACATGGCTGGAGATAGACCTGGACAACCTGCAAACAGCAACTGCTAAGGCTGTCGCGCGTCTCGTGAGCTTTGCTCAAATTACTTGTTTTAGAATAAGATGTTTTTTTTTGTTAGAGTTACGCAGATGTACACACTGTAACGTCATATTGGTAATGGAAATACGGTCGTATTTTGTTATCGATATTCAACAACTAATAACGCCCCTAAGAAATAGTATTTTTAACGAAAATTGGTAATTGCTTCAGCAATTTAATAAAAATTAAGCATATGAAATTTTATTTAAATTTGTTAAAATTTGACATTTTTATTGTACATTGTCCAGGGGTTTACTTTTTTACCGGACACAGTGTATATAGTAAGTTTGCGATGTGAGTTGGAACCCACCAAAATTGACTTTTTCGTAAAACCATATTTCGACCTTAGGCGTTGCTGCGCTGCGCCCCCAATTTTAAGCGCGCTACAGAATGACCAAGTCTTGTTAGCACACTCCGAACGGGGACAGGAATCTCCCTGAATATTTTTTACAATGCGTGTCAAAAATCAGCTTAAAATTTAGTGAATGAACGCCTATAACTTTAGGGCTAGGGGGAGTAGTCTCACAAAACTTTGTCACGTGACGTGCCGCTATTTAAGCATAATGACGTGGATACAAATTTTTGCGAGTTAGGTGCACAAACGTGCGCCGAATTATCGTATCGTGTCCTAGCGCTGATTGTAGCGTTCGGTATAGTAGCGTCACCATAGCATGTATTGGACTGTAGTCACTCTGAGAAATTTCTTACTTTTCGCCTCCGGAAGTCGGAAACTGATCGGATATAAGTGGTATGGTCGGCTCACCCTAGCGACAGTTAAGCTTTTTGTATTTGTTGGGACAGATTAAGGTTAAGGAAGACTGAGAATTTGTCGTTCATATAGCCCTTGTTTTCCGTATTTACCTATTTGTCACAGTGGTGTCGATACATCGTCATATCAGTCTGGTGTTTTCACCCCCTGTCATATCCATCATCCAGCCCAGATGCTTTAGCGGCTGCGCCATCATGTCCAGCTAGCGGGATTCGGGAATGACAGACTGATGCGGGGACAGAGATATGGCGGGGGCAATAACGAGAAATGTCTACCTGCCCGCCTATGACTGTGTCCAACTCTAAAAGTGTCCCAATAAAAGCCGACCTCCGTCGCGAATAAATAATCGCACTCACTTCGCAGTCGTCACGAAATTCAATAACTGCGCGCCACTAATTAGATTTCGCCATCACTTATACATGTTTCGACACCGACCGCATTTCGGCACAGCAGCGCTGCGTCTGTAGCCGAGTTTGCAATTAGCTGTTACCAGCCGCCCGACGACATCCATGTCACATGCAGCTGCTATAGTCTCCAGCAGAACGGGTTCGACAAAAAAAACATTATCTATAACTGTTTTGGCTCGGGGGAAGGTTCATACGATATTGTTTGAAGGAGCAGCAAAATGTTTAGGCAAATCAGATCTAATGCGTAACTAGTCTGGAGATTTCCATAATGACTCTTATGGTAACTGATCCCAAAGTCCAACCAGCTTATCGTTGTCTGAGAATCATGCACAACTCACAAAGGTTTGGGAAAGATTCATCAATGCGTACGAAGCGGAAACGCATAGTTTAGATAGAGAGCACTTTATTTAATTTTAATTCAACCGCGTGGTCATAAGTCCATAACATTAAACTAACCAAATATACTAGTTAAAAAACTTTTTATTTAGTATATTTGGAATAACAAAATAAAGCGCATTACTATGACTTAAGCCTACTATTTCTTTTCTGTGTTTCATAAGTGCTTTTCGAAGCGTTTGATGGCATTTTAGTGCACGTTTTTTAAATAAAAAACGTTCAGCAAAATAAAAACCTTAAAAACGTTAAAATGTGGCAAGAATAAAAAACGAAAAACGTTTTTACATCTATGCTGCAGAGCACAGATTTAAATCTACCCCTACCATAAGTTTTCAGACTCAGTGAAGAGTCAATCATTTCGTGCAGGAGTTAAACCCACATTTTTGCATATGATAAACGTGGCCAAAATATTTAAGGAACACATAATGCACGTGGAGCTTATAGCAAGGCGCTGCAGGCACCGATAGCGAAACGGTAAACGAGTCGAGTGTGGTGAAAAATGAGAGAAGGTATCTCCATTTTAAGTTGATTCGGGGTAGGCCTATAAGAAAGTGTCGTAAGCTCTGAAACGGAGTTTTGTAGAGAGCCAAGACTCAGAGCGATGACAGTCGGGGCTCAATCGCCACTCAGCAGTCTATTGGTTTTTTACAGTTAGGGGCATGCATGTTTGTGCTCCACTGACAAAATATTGCACTCCCTAGATTTACGCTTTTCCCCCATTTCGATAAACACAGCTGTGCTGTTGCAAGATCTGGACTGATTGTGCCCAAGTCGCGTCGTAACGGTTCGACTATTATCTGGCTACAAAAACTGCTGCAGTAACTCTTTTATATCTTCTTCTCTTAGTGTCGTCTTCATCGTGGCCGCCGCCGCCGACTTACGTAGCCAATATTAGCGTCGAGCCAGAGACAACGTAGTAGAAGCACGTTGCAGTTTATAGCCGGCGACGAAACGACCTGCGCAGGTGTGCAGATTGCGGACTTGGATCCGCAGATTTGTTTTTCTTAAACAGTTTTTAGTTCTTTTCTATTATCTCTGACTTTTTACGAATATTTTTAATTTTACCGCCATCTGTAAAATAGTTTGGCTTCGCGAACGGACTGCGGATCTTTTTGTAGACGAAAAGTTGCGGACCGGCACGGATTTCTTATTTTAGAACTAGGAATTAGGCCCTATTTTAGTTTTGTTATAAGCTTAACGGTTAAGTACGGACATTTTTTTATTTGTGAAGTATTTTAATTGCTGTAAACACGTTATACAACTGTAAGTAGTTAGTTACAATGACAGTTGGCCCGAGACACACTGCCAATTCGCACGGTGATGAAGTAACGCTGCGGAGGCGAAGGGACTGCGCCGAACTGAGACTGTATGCTGTCGCGGATGCGATTGCGAATGCTTACGGCGAAAGGCTACAAGCTTTTCTGCATGCAGTATCAACGCCACATTTTCGGTATCCGGTGGTCAGACTTCGTAACACACTTATCAGTCACCGAATAGACAGGTCTGCCGGATAACGTGCAGTCATCGGTGACAAAAGGTTGACTCTCTTCGGTCTGCCAGAAGGCTCTCCAGTACAAGACGCCCTCCACGCATCTGTTGAATTGCTTGCCGGCACTGCATCAGATTCTGGCTGGAAAAGAAAGCCAGGAAGATCACGAAGCACAAAGCAGCTGGTTACGTGACGTCCTCAAAGTGACACACTTGACTACTCAGAAAGCCTGGCTAATGATCGTGAAGAGCGGAGAGCCCAGCGGTCCACTACCGACTAAGTAAGTAAGTAAGTAAGTAAGTAAGTAAATTTGTATAGCGAACAATATCAGCGAAAAAAACCCGCTGAATCTGAGGCGTTCTGATGCTACTGCTGCTAATGATATGACGATCTTTAGTCAGGATCTGCGGATGGACGAGAACTCAGAATTCAGAGATCCGCCCATCACATCTCTGGAAGCGACCTGGCACCATTACTCAGGGACCGTGGCGACACCCCGTGAACGCCGGCAGAGACAACTGTAGCCGCTAGCCCGGCACGGAACATCATCAATCCTTATTGTCACCGCCCCGCCAGTTTTGGGTCGTCGAAACTACCGCGTTTTTCAATCTAAACAGGATTAGCCCTGGCCCAACATTGCACCGCACCAGGCTATATACACCCGCCGCGTGTATACAGGCCTAGTCTTCCACAGAGCACACATGCTGGCCCCGAAAGTAAGCTAGTAAATAGTACCCACCAAATTTTAGTCATAACTTCGCAAAAAATGACATGCGATCGCACAACTATTCCATTTACCCACTGGCAAGTAAAAATGATGACGGCAAATTTTTACGTTTCAGTGATCGGCCAAAATTAAGTGAAGTTACTCGTATGATAACTTGACAACATGTTAGTAGCTTATTTCAGGACCACGCGTATACTGTGACGCCGTTTTCGCAGACTGCTGTAGCGAGCGAGACAATGGAACACAAAAATGTTAATGATGACCCTTATAGTAAATGCATAATTTCCTATCGATAAGCTTAGTGCTGTGAAACAAGAATGTTTCCAGTTATTTAGCTGTCATTTTATTTCTCTTCTCTTAAACTTCGCACTTTTGTACGAAATATTTTAAACTTTATTATGCACTAATAAAACTCGCGAATAATTCTGACAAATTTACACAGTTTTATGAAATAGTGCGAAAAACTGTCAAAATCCGTTGTGCCAAGTGGGTTTGACGTGGCTCTCTGCAGAAACTAGCTCATTTGACAAATGAGGCAAATACGGATAATATTCTCCTAAGCATAATATTATCTTAACTCTCCTGACCGCTGATGATTGTAAACTGTCATAACGAGCAGCGACAAAGAGTGTCACTGGAGTCGTCATTAAATCAGACAACCATGCGACAAGTTGCTCGCTAAAACCTAAACTCCATTTGTTCCGAATTGCTGTGGTTTTTTTTCGTAGGCCTTTGATTTTATGCGGCCGTACCACTTGTAGTGGATTTGTCGTACAAAATGTTGTACGACAGATCCACAGCAGATCGAAGCTAATGGAGTTTTGGCCTATACGGCTATAACAGGCAAGGGCATTTGCTTTGCTAGTGCGCCCGGTGACCGCTGTGTGTCGACACGCTCACATCAGTGCGACGTGACGTCACTTGAGTGCACGCTGTTTCTGCTGCTACCGCTACTGTCGGCACCACTAATGGGTGGTCTGGCTGTTATTGTTGTCTTCCTTACTCGGTTAATTGTTTCTTACGGTAAGTTCTAATAATCTTTTCTATGCTTGTCGATATTAAAAATAAACCGTGTTATATTTCATGCGTTTTGTTGCTTTTAAAAGTGGTGCCTACAATATACAACAATACAATACAATGGAAAATTTGCACTCAAAAACTGACAAACAGACTGTCAGTTTAATCTAGCACATAAACTAAAAAAAACTGAAATGTTTAAAAGAAAAATGAAATGAGAGATACTGAGAATAGAAATAGTCCTAAATGTA